>Ga0247610_10001246_pt1 | contig 31967 bp, 27 predicted proteins | sample 174DNAGHGhighgp2_FD_193483 | JGI IMG/M metagenome (GOLD analysis project Ga0247610, IMG submission 193483) | Sheep rumen microbial communities from Palmerston North, Manawatu-Wanganui, New Zealand - 1742 DNA GHGhigh gp2 | ecosystem: Host-associated > Mammals > Digestive system > Stomach > Rumen...
TCCCCCCGTGGGGGGGAGAGAAGCCGTGGGCTTACTCTTTACGAGTTCTTCCAGCTGGTCGAAATCGGGCTGCCAGCCGTTGTCCTCGCGAAGGTTATAGTTGATGATGTTGGCACCGAGGATTTTCGACAGAGAGGTGTAGGTGGGGTAGCCAGGATTCGGCACCAACACTCCGTCGCCGGGATTCACGAACGCGAGCGTGACGTGCAGGATACCCTCCTTAGAACCGATGAGCGGGAGCACCTCTGTCTTCGGGTCTAAATCGACATTGTACCAACGCTTGTAGAAGCCTGCCATAGCCTCGCGCAGCTCCGGCGTGCCCATCGTGGGCTGGTAACCATGAGCGTTCGGCTGGCGTGCCACTTCGCACAGTTTCTCTATGGTCTGTTCCGATGGCGGCATATCCGGGCTGCCGATTGCCAGGGAAATGATGTCTTTGCCCTCGGCGTTCATCTGTGCCACTTCTTTCAGCTTGCGGCTGAAATAGTATTCTTGAACTAAACTAAGTCTGTCTGCAGGTAACATTTTTATATTTTACGATTTAAAGATTTTACGATTATATTTTTCACAACGGATTACACGGATTACACGGATTTAGGCTGCGCGGCGCTTTTTTACCTGAACACGAATCCCACGAATCGCACGAATCGAATTTATAATCCGTATAATCCGTTAAATCCGTTGTTTTATTAATTTTTAATTGATATCAGCAAGCCCAATTATGCATTATGCATTATGCATTATGAATTAACAAAGGTTTTGTATTCTCCCAGAATTTTCAAGTCCTTTGTCAGAGGGATAATGGCATCGACGGCCTGGCGGTAGCGCACAAGCGAGGAAAACACCACATCGACGTAGAACAGATATTCCCACTCGCGACCGATTATTGGCAGCGACTGGATTTTGGTGAGGTTTATCTTGTAGAACGAAAGGATGGCAAGCACGGCCGAGAGGCTTCCCTCCTCGTGAGGCAGTGAGAAGACGATGCTCGATTTGTTTGCCTCGGTGATGGGCCGTAGCAGGTCGGCTTTCTGAGGAGCCGAGCAGACGAGGAAACGGGTGAAGTTGTGTTTGTTGTCCTCGATGCCCTCTTCCAGAACCTTCAGTCCGTAAAGGCGGGCGGCGTCGGCGTGGCAGATGGCAGCCCACCCCTTATGGTGACCCTCTGCAATCATTCGAGCCGAACCGGCGGTGTCCTCTGCTTCGACTACACGCAGTTCGGGGTGCTGTTCAAGATAGTGGCGTGTCTGCATCAGTGCGACGGGGTGGGAGTGGACTTCGGTGATTGTATCCCAGTCGTCCTCGGGCAAGCAGCAGATGCTGTGCGTTATATGCAGCTTGTATTCGCCGACCACCGTAGTGCCGCTGTCGCGGAGCAACTCGTAGTTGTGCAGCAGCGAACCGGCAATGGTGTTTTCTATTGCGGCCATAGCGATAACGGTGGGGTCTTCTGCCACGGCCTTATATACCTGCTCGAAAGTAGAGCAGCAGATGAGCTGCACCTGCTCGTTCTTGAAGAAGTGGTGAGCGGCAATGTCGTGGAAGCTGCCTTCGATGCCTTGGATTGCGATGCGTTTCATATCTTGTGTCTGAGTTATTTAAAAGAGAAAACCCGCTCCTTGTTCTGGAAGCGGGATTCTTTAGTTATGCTTTGTTGTTTGGGTCATATTCTGCTCAACTTAACTGTCACGACCTCCCGCTTCACCTTTGCTGGGTAAAGAAATACCAGGAGTAAAAGTAGAAGTTGTGCTTCATATATATATTAATGCCATTTTTTACGTGCATCTTCTGAAATGCGGGACAAAAGTAGGCGTTTTCTGTCAATTTACCAACAAAATCGCCATATTTTTCAAAAAAAACATCATTTGGACACGTTAATACGACATTTTTTAATACCTTTGCCCTCGTGAACATAAAATATCTATGTGTAACCAGCTGACAGCAGCTTTTATTATTAAGATTTATGGAGTCTTTGCGGCAACTATTCCGTATCGGTATCGGACCTTCCTCGTCTCACACGATGGGGCCTCAGGCTGCAGCAGAAATCTATCTGAACAGACATCCTGAGGCCAAGGCTTTCGACGTAGTTCTCTATGGCAGTTTGGCTGCAACGGGAAAGGGACACATGACTGATGTTGCCATCAAGAGTGTGCTTGAGGCTAACGGCCCTGTCACTATAAATTGGGAGCCGCAGACATTCCTACCATTTCATCCCAACGGTATGCGTTTCGCATATATTATGGAAGACGGTACATTGGCTGACCCATGGGTGGTCTATAGTGTGGGAGGCGGTGCACTGAGCGAAGGCGAGAAAGATAGAATCAGTCCCCAGCAGGTTTATGACCTTACAACTATGGCTGAAATCATCGCCTGGTGTCGGCAGAGTGGACGAGCCTTCTGGGAATATGTGGAGAAATGCGAGGGACCGGAGATATGGGACTTTCTGAGAGAAATATGGAAAGTGATGTGCGAGGCCGTTGAACGTGGCATTGACCATGAGGGGGTGCTTCCCGGTCCGCTCGGTTTGCAGCGCAAGGCTCCGGTCTATTATACAAAGGCAATGGGCTATAAGGCTAACCTCCAGAGTTCAGGCCTTGTTTATGCCTACGCTTTGGCTGTGAGTGAGGAGAATGCCTCTGGTGGAAAGATTGTCACGGCTCCCACGTGCGGCTCATGTGGCGTATTGCCTGCTGTAATTTATCATCTGGGACATAACCACCGTTTCTCCGAGGAGCGTGTCTTGCATGCTTTGGCTACAGCCGGACTCATTGGCAATCTTGTGAAGTTCAACGCCAGTATCTCTGGTGCAGATGTGGGCTGTCAGGGTGAGGTAGGAGTGGCTTGTGCAATGGCTTCTGCAGCGGCTTGTCAGCTCTTCGGCGGATCCGTAGCCCAGATTGAATACGCGGCTGAGATGGGGCTTGAGCATCATCTTGGCATGACATGCGACCCCGTTTGCGGTTATGTCCAGATTCCGTGTATCGAGCGCAACGCCTTTGCAGCGGCGCGTGCCTTGGATGCCAATTTCTATGCTTCTCTCTCGGATGGCCAGCATCGCGTGAGCTTCGACCGCATCGTACGTGTGATGAAGCAGACAGGCCACGACCTGCCATCGCTCTATAAGGAGACTTCCGAGGGAGGTCTTGCAAAGATTCAGCAATAACGTTACAACTTCTTATCCATCGTATATAATATCATAATGAAAAAGCTTAATTACATATTCTGGATAACGATGCTTGCCGTTATTGGCTTCAGTTGTTGTTCAAAGGACGATAATGGTTCTTCTGGCTCCGATTCTGAAGATACGACGAAAACAGTGAAGATACCTCTGATTACATTTGAACCCGGCGACACCACTTGGAAGATACGGTTAACGAATCCCGACACTGTTCAGACCCGTTGGCGTGTGGATAATGATATTTGGTGGCTTACATGTGAACCGATGTCAGGTCGCATCGAGGCTGGTGGAATGGATTCATTGATGCTTACTGTTGACCGTGAAGGTTGCTCTCCAGGAGAATACGATGGCTCGTTCTATATCACCCTGGTCGGTCATAAGCGTCGGCAAGTTAATGTTATAATGAAGGTGGGAGCGCAATCTTAATTCCTTAAATGTAAAAATGTAGATTATAAATCGTTAAATTGTTATTATGCCCAAAAATAGTAATCATCTTGTTATAATGGCAGGCGGCATAGGAAGCCGTTTTTGGCCAATGAGTACCGAGGACTGTCCAAAGCAGTTCATCGACGTATTGGGATGCGGCAAGACTCTCTTGCAACTGGCGGTGGAGCGTTTTGCCGGTATCTGTCCTCCGGAGCGCATCTGGGTGGTGACATCCGAGCGCTATGCGGCTCTTGTCCACGAACAACTGCCGGATGTGCCTGAGAATCACATCCTGCGCGAGCCGGTGCGCCGCAACACAGCCCCCTGTATCGCCTACGTGAGCTGGCGCATCAAAGCCGAGGATCCGCAGGCAAATATCGTGGTGTCGCCTTCGGACCATATCGTTATGGATGTGCGGGAGTTCCAGCGTGTTATCAAAAGCGCCTTGTCCTTCACGGCCGAGAGCGACTCTATAGTCACGCTCGGTATGAAACCCACCCGCCCTGAGACGGGTTATGGGTACATACAGGCCGACCTGAGTATGGGCTGTCCGCGCAACAGGGAGATCTACCGCGTGGATACCTTCCACGAGAAACCCGATCTGGAGACGGCCCGCAAATATATCAGCCGCAACAACTACTTTTGGAACAGCGGACTCTTCCTGTTCCGCGTCACGACCATTGTAAACGCGCTGCGTATCTATCAGCCCGATCTCTCACGCATCTTCGAGGATTTGTTGCCCATCTACGGCACACCGCAGGAGCAGGAAGCCATAAACGAGCATTTCCCTGAGTGCCCCTCAATATCAATCGACTACGCCGTGATGGAAAAGGCCGACGAGATATTCGTCTTCCCCGCTTCGTTCGGCTGGAGCGACCTCGGCACGTGGGGCTCGCTGCGTGACCAGTCTGTAGCTGACGCCAACAACAATGTGTGCATAGGCCAGAACATCCAGCTCTACGAGACCTCCAACTGCATAGTGCATACTATGGGCGAGCGCAAGGTTGTAGTTCAGGGCCTTGACGGATATATTGTTGCCGAGCAAGACGGACAGTTGCTCATCTGCCGCCTCTCGGAGGAACAGCGAATATCAAAGTTCTGAGAGAATTCATAATGCATAATTCATAATTATTCGACTTCGCTCATCAGTACGTCATAATTGGGCTGGCTGCTATCAATTAATAAACAACGGATTTAACGGATTATACGGATTATAAATTCGATTCGTGCGATTCGTGGGATTCGTGTTCAGGTAAAAAAGCGCCGCGCAGCCTAAATCCGTTAAATCCGTGTAATACGTTGTGAAAAACAAATCGTAAATCGTCAAATCGTAAATTTAATAGGTGTTGTCAAACATAGTTCTGCGTGCAATTGAACCCGAAGACCTGGAACTGGTTTATCGGATAGAGAATATCCCCGACTATTGGCATTGGGGACCGACTACTGTGCCATATTCACGGTATGCACTGCGCCAGTATCTTCAGGAGACACAGAACGACCTCTTTGCCGACCGTCAGGTGCGGCTTGTTGCTCAGTGCGGCGCTGAGGCCGTGGGGCTCGCAGACCTCACAGACTTCGACCCTGTGCACCAGCGGGCGCAGGTAGGCATCTGTCTTCTGCCTGAGTATCAGGGCAAACGACTTTCTCTGCCCATCCTGCAGGCTCTGAAAGACTATGCCACACGACTGCATCTGCGCCAGATATATGCTGTAGTGTCCGTTACGAACACCCCCGCGATGCACCTCTTCGCGTCGGCTTCCTTCAACCACACAGCGACCCTACACTCCTGGCTTCATCTTCAGGACAACACCTTCACGGATGCAGCTGTCTGGCAACTTTTAATTAATTCATAAAGCATAATTCATAATTCATAATTGGGCTCGCTGCTAACAATAAACGAACACGAATCTACCTAATCACACGAATTTAGGATTTAATGTTTTTAACGAAAGCAATAAGCAACAATATACAAAAATACAGACCAACAATGACAAATATTATTATTCCTAATTCTTGGATTGAATTTTTGCGTATTCTTACGAATTCTTTTCCAAATTGTCGCGCCAGCATAAATCCGTTAAATCCGTGTAATCCGTTGTTTGTGAGGATATTCCCACATTTGTTGTTATTGTTCGCTGCTGTGTCAGTTTCGGCGCAGACGAACTATGACTTCTCCAAGTTGCAGACGGAGAAGCTGAACCGTGGCGTTGTGGCTTTCCGCTGTGCGCCGGACAGTGTGGCCGTCTCGTGGCGTTATCTGCCTACGGATCCCGCCGATGTGGAGTTTTGTGTAGTGCGCAACGGCAAAGAGACCGTAGCAGTTGTCGGAGCGGGTCAGCCCACATTCGTCAAGGACTGTCTGCCAGCAGGTAAGACGGCGACATACGAAGTTGCGGCTGTAAGCGGTAAGACGAAAATAAAGGAAGCCAAGGGAAAGTGGACTGTGGCTGCCAACGTGCCAGTGGGCTATCTGGAGTTACCGCTGCAGCGGCCTGACAGTATTCCCAACACCATCAGGGGCGAGGCGATTAGCTACACACGATATGTTGCAAACGACGCCACCGCTGCCGACTTGGACGGCGACGGACAGATGGAGATTATTCTGAAGTGGGATCCCACAGACAGCCGCGACAACTCGCAGAGCGGCCTCACTTCGCCAACAATTATCGATGCCTATCGTCTTGACGGACAACGTCTTTGGCGCATCAATCTCGGACGGAACATCCGCTCAGGGGCTCACTACACGCAGTTCCTCGTGGCTGACTTCAATGGCGACGGACGTGCCGAGCTGATTTGTCGAACATCCGACTGTACAATAGACGGCAAGGGCAAGGTGCTCGGAGACGCTTCGGCAGACCACCGCCGCCAGTTGGACAATCAGGTTTATCAGGCCAACGGCAATCCACGGGAGCAGTTCCGCGGCCCCGCCTGGCCAAAAGAGATTGACAGGAAGAGTCGCAAGGGCGGCTTCATATATAAAGGCCCGGAGTGGCTTACCGTTTTCGACGGCAAGACCGGCCGAGCCATTAGCACCGTAGATTATCTGCCGGCTCGCGGCGAGATAGGAGGGTGGGGCGATAACTACGCCAACCGCTCCGACCGCTTCCTTGCAGCCACGGCCTATCTTGACGGCAAACATCTTAGTGCCGTCTTCTGTCGTGGTTATTACACCCGCACAGGTATCGCGGCATACGATTTCGACGGCAAGAAACTGACTCTGCGTTGGCTCTTCGACACCAATGGCAGTCTGTTGCCCTCGGCGGCTAACCCCTCAACCCTGGAGCAGGTGCTGCCTTCGACCCCGCAGAAGGACGGCAAAACGCTCGCTTCGTATGCCGGACAGGGAAACCACAATCTCCGCGTGGCAGATGTCGATGGCGACGGATGCGACGAAATAACCTACGGTTCGATGGCTGTGGATAACGACGGCATCGGCCTATATAACACAGGCTTTGGCCACGGCGACGCGATGCATCTGACCTCATTCTCATTGGGCGCGCCGCTCAGTGTGTGGGATTGCCATGAGAACAAACGGGACGGCTCAGAGCTCCGCGATGCACGCACGGGCAAAGTAATCTTCCAGATTCTCTCCCCGTCGGATGTGGGCCGTTGCATGGCAGCCGACATCAGCGCCTCGAATCCCGGACTGGAGATGTGGTCGTCCGCTTCTGGCGGCATCTGCGACATTCGTGGCGAAGTAATAGACAGCACGGCCCGCGTGCCTATCAATTTCGGCATTTGGTGGGACGGAGACCTTCTGCGTGAACTCCTTGATCACGAGACCGTAAGCAAGTACGTCGGTGCCCGCAACTGCACTCCTCTGATGAAGATGGAAGGGTGCGCCTTCAACAACGGCTCAAAATCCAACCCGAGCCTCTGTGCTGACATCCTCGGCGACTGGCGCGAAGAGGTCGTTGTCCGCACGGCTGACAGCCGCAGCCTGCGCATATACATCTCTCCGATTCCCACGCGCTACCGCTTCCACACTTTCCTCGCGGACCCGGTCTATCGCCACAGCGTGACGATGCAGAATATAGGTTACAACCAGCCCACGAACGTCGGTTTCTATTTCGGCGCAGAACTTGAAGGCAGCGGCCTCCTGTTCCGTGGATGGCAATTTTAAGCTGCTATCAATTGAAAACAACGGATTTAACGGATTTATCGGATTATTAATTCGATTTGTGCGATTCGTGGGATTCGTGTTCAAGAAAAAAGCGCCGCGCAGCCTAAATCCGTTAAATCCGTGTAATCCGTTGTGAGAAATAAATAGTAAATCATTAAATAGTAAATCATTAAATAGTAAAATAATCGTTATGAGAGCAATCGTAAAGTCTTCAACATTCATTTGTTACATTTTATTCTTTATTGCGATGTCTGCTTCTGCGCAGACAAAACGAGTACTGTCGCCCGATAGGATGACGTATATTGACTTTAAAGTAGAGAATGGAAAAGCTTCGTATGCAGCTGGTTATCGTTGCATTGACAAAAAAGATACCATTGATGTCCAGATGCTCGAACCCTCGCCTTTAGGGCTGAAGGGAACATTTGGAGATCTGACTCAGGGCCTCAAACTCCTTGACAGCGAAGTGAAACATTCGGGGCATCCTCGCATTTATCATCTGCGTCAGGGAAAACAGTCGAAAATCACATACGACCCCGTTGAGGCCAAGTTCCTTCTTGTCAACGAGCAGAGCAAGGTTCGCTTCACGATTGAATTCCAGGTCTCGAACAATAACATTGCTTTCCGCTATCATCTGCTCCCGTACGGAGAGACTCTGTCGGCTGTAGTCACAGAAGAAGCAACAGGGTTTGATATGCCCACAGGCACAAAGGCTTTCATCTGCCCGCAGAGCGACCCGATGATAGGCTGGAAACGCACGAAACCCTCGTACGAAGAGGATTATATCTGGGACGAATTCGCCACTACCCGTTCCAAGTATGGCCACGGATGGACCTTCCCCTGTCTTTTCCGTGTACCCTCGTGGTCGGGACAGGCCGACGGGTGGGTTCTTATCTCTGAGACTGGCGTAACGGGAAATTATTGCTGCAGTCACCTCTCCGATGCCACGCCGAGCGGTCTCTTCCGTATTGCTTATCCTATGGAAGGAGAGAACAACGGTTTTGGCAGTACGGGCGCACAGATCGGTCTCTCGGGCGACGGCACCTCGCCCTACGACGACGTTTCCGGCTTTACCCCCTGGCGCACTATCACCCTTGGCCCGTCTCTGAAGCCCATAGTTGAAACCACCATCGCGTGGGATGTCGTTGAACCGCTCTATGAGCCGTCAATCCATTACAAAGGCTCCCGCAACACTTGGTCTTGGATAATCTGGCAGGATGCAAGCATAAACTACAAAGACCAGGTGGCATTTATCGACCTCGCCGCATCGCTCGGCTGGGAAGGCTGTCTTATCGATGGCGGATGGTTTAAGAACATCGGCCGTCAGCGCATGGAAAAGCTCTTCGCCTATTGCAAGCAGAGGGGCGTGAATCCCTGGGTCTGGTATAACAGCAACGGCGGATGGAACGACGCGCCGCAGTGCGCCCGACATTGTATGAGCAACCCTATTAGCCGCAAGGCAGAGATGCGATGGCTGCACGCCCACGGCGTTGCTGGAATAAAGGTGGATTTCTTCGCCGGAGACAAGCAGGAGACTATGCGCCTCTACGAGGCTATCCTCTCTGACGCCAACGACTACGGGATTCAGGTAATCTTCCACGGATGCACTCTGCCACGCGGCTGGGAGCGTATGTACCCGAATTATTGCAGTTCGGAGGCCGTGCTCGCCAGCGAGAACCTCGTGTTCAGTCAGGGCTTCTGCGACATGGAGGCCAAGAATGCCTGCCTGCATCCCTTCGTCCGTAACACCACGGCTTCGATGGAATATGGCGGCACAGTACTGCAGAAACGTCTTAACCGAGGGAACGACGGAGGCTCGACGCGCCGCACCTCAGATGTCTTCGAACTGGCCACAGCCATCGCGTTCCAGAGTAGCGGACAGAACTTCGCCCTCACGCCGCGCAACCTCACTGAGCAGCCTCAGTTTGAGATTGATTTCATGAGACAGGTGCCGACAACGTGGGACGAGACCCGCTTCATTGACGGATACCCTGGCAAATACATCGTCATGGCACGCCGCAAGGCCGCCCGCTGGTATATCATTGCGATGAACGCAGAACCGACAGCAAAGAAGCTTTCCATAGACCTCTCTGCCTTCTTCCCAAAGAACACTCCGCTCGCTTATCTCCACGACGGTATAGACGGCAAGACACCCGCCAAAACTACCATGAATACGGACAAGAAAGGCTTTGTTTCTGTAACTGTCAAGCCCCAGTGCGCGGCAATACTTCATAATTGATTTCCTCTGACTTGCTGACATTTAAGCATAAAAAGTAGTAAGAAACTTTAAAATGAAGAAAGAATCGGGAAAAATCCTTTTCCGATAGCTTGTTTTTTTGTACCTTTGCCGCGAATTAGGAAACAATCAATCACGATAGAAATGGGATTTTTCAATTTTTTCTCAAAGAATAAAGAGGCGCAGAAGGAAACTCTGGACAAAGGGCTGGAAAAGACCAAGGAGAGTTTCTTTGGCAAACTGGCTCGTGCAGTTGCCGGAAAGAGCAAGGTTGATGATGACGTGCTGGACAATCTGGAGGAAGTGCTGGTGACGAGCGATGTGGGGGTGGATACAACCCTCAGCATCATCGAACGCATCGAAGCCCGTGTGGCACGTGACAAGTATGTCGGAACAGACGAACTGAATAATATCCTCCGCGACGAGATTGCACAGTTGCTCACTGAGAATAACACCACGGACACCGAAGGATTCTCCATTGCCAGCGACAAACGGCCGTACGTCATTATGGTTGTTGGTGTGAACGGAGTGGGCAAGACTACAACGATTGGCAAGTTGGCCTGGCAGTTTAAGCAGGCAGGACTGAAGGTGATGTTGGGTGCAGCCGACACGTTCAGAGCCGCTGCCGTGGAACAGATTGCTATCTGGGGCGAGCGCGTAGGAGTGCCTGTTGTAAAACAGCAGATGGGTGCAGATCCTGCATCTGTGGCTTTTGACACGCTGCAAAGTGCGGTGGCAAATGATGCAGATGTGGTGCTGATAGACACCGCAGGACGTCTGCATAACAAGAAAGGCCTTATGGACGAGCTCTCGAAAATCAAACGTGTGATGCAGAAGGTCGTGCCTGATGCACCGCATGACGTGATGCTCGTACTTGACGGCAGCACCGGACAGAACGCATTCGAACAGGCGCGACAGTTCACCGCTGCTACTGAGGTGACATCGCTCACCATCACGAAGCTCGACGGCACAGCCAAGGGCGGAGTGGTGCTCGGCATATCAGATCAGTTCAAGATTCCCGTCCGATACATCGGTCTGGGAGAAGGAATGGAAGACTTGCAGCCCTTCAACAGTCGCGAATTTGTAAACTCACTGTTTGGAAATTGAGCCCAATTATGAATTATGCATTATGCATTATGAATTGAAAAAAACTGTTGATGTAATCACCATGGGGTGCTCGAAGAATCTTGTAGATTCCGAGAACCTGATGGGAATGTTGGTCGCCGACGGCTGGCAGGTGACACATGATGCAGAGCGCCCACAGGGGCGGATTTGTGTCATTAACACCTGCGGGTTCATTGCAGACGCCAAGGAAGAGAGCATCAATATGATTTTGGAGCAGGGCGAGAGGCGGAAACGCGGCGAACTGGACATGCTTATCGTTATGGGGTGCCTGTCTGAGCGTTATCTCGCCGACCTCGAAGCTGAAATCCCTGAGGTGGATGCGTGGTTCGGTAAATGGGACTGGGCCGGAGTCAGAGAACTGATTGGAGGGAAACAGGACGAAACCGCCGAAAGACGGTCGGAGCGAATCCTGACCACGCCCTCTCATTATGCATATATAAAGATTTCCGAGGGGTGCAACCGCAGATGCTCCTATTGTGCTATTCCGCTAATCACGGGGGCGCACAGGAGCCGGCCCAAGGAAGAGATACTGAATGAGGTGCGGATGCTCGTGAGGCGCGGAGTCAAAGAGTTCCAGATTATAGCTCAGGAACTGACCTATTACGGTCTGGATCTGTATAAACGCCGCGCTATTGCCGAACTGATAGACGAGATGGCACAAATCGAAGGCGTGGAGTGGATACGTCTGCATTACGCTTATCCTTCGGAATTCCCGTGGGAGTTGCTCGACGTGATGCGCCGCCACGAGAATGTGTGCCGCTATCTCGACATCGCCCTGCAACACATTTCCAACCCCGTACTGACAGCTATGCGCCGACATATCACAAAAGAGGAAACATACGCTTTTGTGGAGAGGCTGAGACACGAGGTTCCGGGGATTCACATCCGCACGACGCTTATGGTGGGCCATCCGGGCGAGACCGACGAGGCTTTTACAGAGCTGATGGATTTCGTGAAGTGGGCTCGTTTCGAGCGCATGGGGGCGTTCGCCTACTCAGAGGAGGAGGGTACTTACAGCGCAGCGAATTTCGAAGACGATATACCGGAAGATATAAAGCAGTCGCGTCTGTCGCGTCTGATGCGTCTGCAACAGCGCATTTCGGCTGAGGTGCAGGAGGAGAAGGTTGGCCAGGTGATGCGAGTTATCATAGACCGCGAGGAAGGCGATTACTGGGTGGGACGTACAGAATTTGACTCGCCGGAGGTAGATCCCGAGGTGCTGATTGAACGAAGTGCGGCTCCCGACATCTCCATAGGCAACTTCTACCAGGTGCGAATTGAAAGTGCAGACGATTTCGACCTCTACGGTAAACCCATTGACCATTGACCATTGACCATTGAGCTGTGCAGCCTAATTATGAATTATGAATTAAGAATTATGCATTAAATAGAATTCTATGAATAATAAACAGCTAATTAGCGAAATGAGCAAGCGTACAGGGCTCTCGGCTTCTGACACGCAGACCATGATAAACGGTCTGGTGGCAGAGATGACTGATGCGCTTGTCTCCGAGGGCGCACTAACGATTAAGCAGTTTGGAGCTTTTGAGGTAAAGAAGAAGATGGAACGTGTCTGTCTGACACCCACAGGACAGAGGGTGCTTGTCCCGCCCCGTCTGGCTTTGTCGTTTAAGCCCAGTCCCGCTCTGCGTGAGCGTATTGGAGAAGGAGAGGAGGTAGAGTTATGAATACCCGTGTAAGTCTTTCGGATCTGACCGATGCTTTGGCACGCAGATGCGGTGCCGGCAAAAAACAGACAGAGCAGTTTGCCCGTCTCTTCTTTGAAGTGGTGTCTGAGAACCTGATTAAGGACAAGATTGTGAAGGTTCGTGGTCTCGGCACATTCAAGCTCGTTGATGTGGAAGAGCGTGAGAGTGTGAACATAAACACTGGTGCACGCATAGTGATCCCGGCTCACAGCAAATTCACGTTTACACCGGATCCCGTGATGCGTGACGAGATAAACAAGCCTTTCGCCGATTTCGAGGCCACTCCGCTTAACGAAGATGTTGATCTGAGTGAAATCAATGCCATTGGGTCAGAGGCTCCGGAAACTCCTGAGACTCCAGAAGTTCTGGAAGTTCCTGAATCTTCTGAAACTCCGGAAACCCTTGACACTCCCGAAACTCCTGAAACTTCCGAAACTTCTGAGACTCCTGAACCCCCGGAAACCCCTGAAACCCCTGAGATTCCGGAAGTCCCCGAAGATTACGATAAACCTGAGCATGTCGGTGAAGTCGGAGAGGTCGATGAGGTTGTATTGGTGAAGCGTGCCGCCGTGGTTGAACATGCTGATGTGGTGCGCAATGCCGATTTAACAAAAGAGAGCAAAAATCGCTGGCATATTGTGCCGCTGTTGGTGCTTGGAGCTGTGTTGCTGTTTGGCTTTGGATATTTTCTTGGCGGAGGCGACCGTCTGCATTTCAACCGCTTGGTTAATGATATTGCTGAAAAGGCGCAGAAGGAAAAGACAGAAGCAGCTAAACCCAAAGTGCAGACCAAGGAGGATTCAATCAAAGCTGTGCAGGCCAAACAGCGTGCTGAGCGCGAGGCTGCAGAGAAAGCAGCTCGTGAAGAGAAAGAACGTCTGCTTCGTGAACAGGAGGAGGCTATTGCCAAATATCCGCAGGTCGAAGGCGGTGAGTTTATCATCATCGGCGAGATCGGAACAGACACGATGAAGGTGGGACGCACGCTCCAGAACATCTCACGTAAGTATTTAGGCAAAGCAGATTACTACGTGTATATTTGTGCCATTAACGGGATAAAGAACCCGGACATTGTGCCTAAGGACGCTGTGCTGATTCTGCCGAAACTAAGGCGTAAACAATAAACATTCATCAATCATCAATAAACAATGTTAATTTAGGGCGTGGCAAAGTACAACGAGTTCCGATTTTCGCTACCTTCGCGCCACGAAACTAAAAAATGATATAGAAATACCCATGGCAGAATCTTTTGATATCCGCGAATTGAACGAGCGGATTGAGCGCCAAAGCGCATTTGTGACCCATCTTATGACGGGCATGGATCAGGTAATAGTAGGGCAGCGACACCTCGTGGAGTCGCTGCTTATCGGGCTGTTGAGCGACGGACATGTGTTGCTTGAAGGTGTCCCCGGACTGGCAAAGACACTGGCCATTAAAACCCTTGCAAACCTCATCGATGCCAAGTTCAGCCGAATTCAGTTTACTCCCGACCTCTTGCCTGCCGACGTCGTTGGCACAATGATCTATTCGCAGAAGGACGAACGCTTCGTCGTGGAACAAGGCCCCGTTTTCGCCAACTTCGTGCTGGCAGACGAAATCAACCGTGCTCCGGCAAAAGTGCAGAGTGCTTTGCTGGAAGCTATGCAGGAGCGTGAGGTGACGATAGGCAAGAACACATTCCAGCTGCCCGCTCCGTTCCTTGTGCTGGCAACTCAGAACCCGATTGAGCAGGAGGGTACTTATCCTCTGCCCGAGGCGCAGGTGGACCGTTTTATGCTGAAGGTCGTTATTGACTATCCCAAACTGGAAGAAGAGAAGCGTATTATCCGTCAGAATATCACGGGCGAGAAGACACAGATCAAGCCTGTGCTCAGTCCCAAGGAGATTATGGAAGCCCGCGATGTAGTGCGTCAGGTGTATCTCGACGAGAAGATTGAGCAGTATATCGCAGACGTGGTGTTTGCCACACGTTACCCCGACCGCTATGGAATGACGGAAATGAAGGACTATATAGAGTTTGGCGGAAGCCCCCGTGCCTCCATCAATCTCGCTCTCGCAGCCCGTTCGTATGCGTTTATCAAGCGTCGCGGATATGTTATCCCGGAGGATGTTCGCGCCGTGGCTCACGATGTGCTGCGTCACCGCATCGGCCTATCGTATGAGGCTGAGGCCAATAACATCTCCGCAGAGGAAATCGTATCACGCATTCTGAACAAGGTAGAAGTGCCTTAATGGAAACGTCTGAGATACTTAAGCGCGTCCGGCAGATTGAGATTAAGACCCGAGGACTCTCCAACAACATCTTTGCTGGAGAGTACCACTCTGCCTTCAAGGGACGAGGTATGGCCTTTTCCGAAGTGCGAGAGTACCAATATGGAGACGACATCCGTGATATCGAGTGGAACGTAACTGCCCGATTTAACAAGCCGTTTATCAAGGTGTTTGAGGAGGAGCGCGAGCTCACGGTGATGCTGTTGGTAGATGTAAGCGGCAGTTTGGATTTCGGCACCGTTTCCCAGACCAAACGCGAGATGGTGACGGAGATTGCAGCTACACTTGCATTCAGTGCCATTCAGAACAACGATAAGATTGGCGTCATATTCTTCTCAGACCATATTGAGAAATTTATTCCGCCGAAAAAAGGACGCAAACACATCCTCTATATCATCCGCGAGCTGATAGACTTCCAACCGGAGAATCAGCATACGGATCTGGGGCAGGCTGTGGAATATATGACTCAAGTAATCAAACGGCGCTGCACATGCTTCATACTAAGTGACTTCATTGACTCAAAGGATTTCAGCCAGTCACTAATCATTGCCAACCGGAAACACGATGTCGTGGCGATTCAGGTCTATGACCGCAGAGTGGCAGAACTTCCGAATGTCGGCCTGCTGCGCGTTCAGGATGCTGAAACAGGGCATTTGGCCTGGATTGATTCTTCCAGCCGTTCCGTACGTAACGCCTACGCAAGGTGGTGGAAATCGCAGTCGGTTCGCCTGCGAGACACCTTCACACGCAGTAGCGTGGATGCTGTGAGCGTCCGAACCGATGGTGACTATGTGAGTGCGTTAAGAGAACTGTTCGCAAAGCGAGGAGGGAGAAGACGATGAAACTATACATTAATATATTAATAGGGACGGTGCTGCTGATGGTGGCTTCGATGTCCGTGCAGGCGCAGGTGACTGTGGAGGCGCGCATCGACACACTCGTGATGCTAATCGGACAGCAGCGTGAACTGACTCTTGAGGTTACCTGCGGCAGCAATCAACGTCTTGAGATGCCTGTGATGCAGCCAATGCAGCCGTTGAAGGACGGCGTGGAGTTGGTTGAGCGTCTCGGATTGGACACCGTGAAACTCAACGACGGCAAACGTATGCAGGTACGTGAGCGTTGGACTATCACGGCTTTCGATTCCGCGTTGGTTTATTTACCTCCTTTTGAGGTTAAAGTGGATGGCAAGCCTTACACTTCTAAATCGTTGGCACTTAAGGTGCTGACAGTTCCTGTTGACACAGTTCACCTTGACCGCTTCGCAGGTCCAAAGGACATTCAGGATAACCCGTTCTCATGGGAAGACTGGTCTCCCGTGTTTTGGTGGAGCGTCCTTTTGCTCCTTGTAGCTTCGCTGCTGACTTACGTGGCAGTTCGATATCATCAGAACAAACCGATTATCCGCATAATCAAACGTGTCGTGAAGCTCCCGCCTCATCAGGTGGCTATGGCTGAGATAGAGCGAATCAAAGTGGAGAAGAAGTGGGCAGAGGAAGACAGCAAGGAATATTATACCCTGCTGACAGATGCCCTCAGGACATATATCCGCGACCGCTTCGGATTCAATGCTACAGAAATGACTTCTTCGGAAATCATTGAGCGACTGATGCAGGAGGGTGACGAAAACACTCTGGCTGAGTTGCGAGACCTGTTCCAGACAGCTGACCTGGTTAAGTTCGCCAAGTGGACAACCCTCATCGGCGAGAACGACAAGAATCTTATCAATGCCATAGATTTCATCAACCAGACCAAGGTCGAAGTTGATCCTAACGCCAAGGCTGAGCCCGAAGAAATAACAGTGGAGGAGCGTCAAAACCGTGCCCGCTCTCTCACAATGCGTACAGCCATAGCGTTGCTCTCGCTTGTCTCGCTGGCTTTGTTAGGTTATGTAGGCTGGCAAATATTTGACCTTATCCGATAACATATAAAAAGCAAGATGCAATTATCACAACCATATTTCCTGCTGTTGGCGCTTCTGCTTATACCTTATATCGTATGGTATATTATGCGCAATCAGAACAGTTCGCCTTCACTCAGGGTCAGCACCACTGAGATGGTTCGTCTGGCTTCCGGAGGATTCCGCCAGCATCTCGTGCATCTGCCTTTCCTGTTGCGGATGCTCACGTATCTGATGATTGTTGTTGTGCTTTGCCGTCCGCAGACCTCAAACTCGTGGAGCGACAGGCATATCGAGGGCATAGATATCATGCTCTGTATGGATATATCCACCTCAATGCTGGCTGAGGACTTGCGTCCCAATCGTCTTGAAGCTGCCAAAAAGGTCGCCTCGGAGTTTATTTCCGGGCGTCCGAATGACAATATCGGTCTGACGATCTTTGCCGGAGAGTCATTCACGCAATGTCCAATGACCACAGACCACGCCGTTCTTCTGAATCTGTTTCAGGGCCTCCGTTGCGACATGGCTCAGCAGGGACTTATCGAGGACGGAACAGCTATTGGAATGGGACTTGCGAATGCAATCACTCGTCTGAAAGACTCTAAAGCTAAGTCAAAAGTGATAATCCTACTCACCGACGGTTCGAACAATGCCGGTGATATCTCACCGCAGACCGCAGCTCAGATTGCCAAGAGCTTCGGCATCCGCATATATACCATCGGCGTCGGAACGACAGGCACCGCGCGTTATCCGGTAATTGTCGGCGGACATACTGAATACCTGAATATCCCGGTTGAGATTGACGAGAAGACCCTTGCAGCTATCGCAAGTGTCACCGATGGCGAGTTTTATCGTGCCACAAACAACTCAAAACTACGCGAAGTCTATCAGGAGATTGACAAACTGGAAAAGACGAAGATGAACGTGCGCAAATACTCAAAGCGCTATGAGGCTTACGGTCTCTTCGCTCTCATCGCCTGCCTCAGTCTGTTGCTCGAACTGCTTCTCCGCGAAACAATACTCAAGCGAATACCGTAATAACGCCATATAGCCGCAAAATCGTAAAATAATTAAATCGTTAAATCGTAAAATATAACTGTGTTTCGATTCGAGAATCCCATATATCTGTATGCTTTGGCCATAATCCCGCTTCTGGCCTTGATTCATTATGGAATGAATTTGCTGCGTCGCCGTCGTCTTCGCATTTTCGGTGACCCGGATCTGATGAAAGCTCTTATGCCTGATGTCTCCGTTTGGCGTCCGGAAGTGAAGTTCTGGCTCGTAGCCACGGCCCTCGCAATGATGATTGTCTGTCTGGCCCGTCCGCAGTACGGAACAAAGATAGACACTCGCAAGCGTAAGGGTATAGAAGTAATTATGGCTTTGGATGTCAGCAACTCGATGCTGGCAGAGGATGTCCGTCCGAGCCGTCTGGACAAGTCTAAGATGCTTATCAGCAATCTTGTTGATAACATGACAGATGATAAGCTTGGCCTCATCGTTTATGCAGGAGACGCATACGTACAGCTCCCCATCACGAGCGACTATGTATCTGCCAAGATGTTCCTGGACAATATCTCGCCTGCGATGGTAAGTGTTCAGGGTACGGACATAGCCACAGCCATAGACCTAGCCACGCACAGCTTCACACAGCAGGAGGGCATCGGACGAGCCATTTTTGTCATCACCGACGGTGAGGATAACGAGGGTGGGGCAGTGGAGTCTGCCAAGGAAGCCCTGAAGAAAGGTATGCGTGTCTATGTGCTCGGTGTGGGTTCGCCGGCCGGAAGCCCTATTCCAATCCCCGGCAGCAGTCACTTCATAACGGACAACAGCGGCAATACCGTGGTCTCTAAGTTGAACGAGCAGATGTGCCGCGAGATTGCACAGGCAGGCGGTGGTGCATATATATATGTGGATAACAGCAGCTCGGCGCAGGCCGCATTGAGCAAATACGTTGATAAGCTGGCAAAGGCAGAGCTGGAAAGCACTTTGTTTTCTGAGTATGATGAGCACTTCCGCGACTTCGCATGGGCTGCTCTTGTACTCCTTATCCTTGACGTGCTTCTGCTGGCCCGAAAGAATCACCTGTTCAGAAATGTCCGCCTTTTCCGTGTTAAGGAGCGTCAGCTGATGCTTGTCCTGCTTGTGATGATGACTTTCACCACGGCTTCGGCACGCAAGAACGACCGCGACCACATACGTGTCGGCAACCGACTGTATAGGGATAGCCTGCATACCAAAGCGCAGGTCTCCTATCAGAAGGCTGTGGAGCTGAATTCCCGCAATGCCACAGCTCATTATAACTTAGGCAATACATTGCTGATGCAGGGTAAGCCGAAGGATGCGATGCAGTCCTTTGAAACTGCTTCGAAGTGCCAGAACAGTAAAATCCGCGCTTCGGAGACTTATCATAACATGGGAGTTATCCTGCAGAGTCAGCAGCAGTTTGCCGAGGCTATAGAGTGTTACAAGAACGCCCTGCGCCGCAATCCCAATGATGATGAATCCCGTTATAACCTTGCTCTCTGCCAGCATCAGCTGAAAAATCAGCCGAAAGACGACCAGCAGCAGAATAAGGATCAGCAGCAGAACAAGGATAAGAAGGACGACCAGCAGCAACAGCAGCAGAATAAAGACCAGCAGCAACAACAACAACAGCAGCAACAACAACAACAGCAGCAGGAACAGCAACAACAGAACATGAGTCGTGAGAACGCAGAACAGTTGCTGAAAGCCGCGATGCAAGAAGAGCGTTCCACTCAGGATAAGGTGAAGCGGGCGCAGAAACAGCCGCAGCGCCGTCAGCTCCAAAAACAATGGTAAAGACAAAACTCATCGAGATTTACGAATAATACTAATATAGATAATGCGACATACAAGGTTTTTTCTATTCGGCCTATTATTATCGTTTGTGTCAATCTTGCCTGTCTTCTCACAGGTGACAGTCAAGGTTCAGTCGCCGTCGGAGGTGGTTGAGGGCGATCGTTTCCGCATCGCATACGTGGTGAACACTACGGACTTGAGTGATTTCTCTGTGGGCGAATTCCAAGGCGCAACCGTGCTTTTTGGCCCTATGCAAAGCACATCCTCAAGCTTCTCTATGGTCAATGGCAAGACTACTTCGTCGTCTAGCGTCACCTTCACATACACCTTGCAGGCTGACAAGGCCGGTACATACAAGATACCAGTTGCGACAGTAGTTTCCGATGGCAAGACTTATCAGTCTCCTTCACGCACTCTGACCATCCTGCACAACACAGCCGGAGTTCCGCGTAGCAGCGGCGGAGGAGGTGGGCAAGTGGATGACCACGACACTCCCCAGCCCGACAGGATGCGCACTCAGCAGGCGGGTGAACGCATCAGCGGTTCAGACCTCTTTATAGCTGTTACTGCTTCGAAAAAGCGAGTCTTTGAGCAGGAGGCCGTTCTCCTTACATATAAGCTCTACACTCTGGTCAGTGTGAGTGAGATGACGGGAAAGATGCCTGAACTGGATAATCTCTATGTTCAGGAACTCAACCGCAAGCAGCAGCCGCAGCTGAAGATGGAGCATTACAACGGTAAGAACTATGGAACGGCTGTGTGGAGTCAATATGTTGTGTTTCCGCAGAAGACAGGCAAGCTCACGATTCCCGCAATCCGCTTTGATGCAGTCGTTTTGCAGCGCAACAGGAGTATAGACCCGTGGGACGCTTTCTTTGGCGGCGGTTCTACTGTAACCGAAGTTAAGAAGGTTATTATGGCTCCCGAGGTCGTTTTGCAAGTGGATGAACTGCCCACTCCAAAACCCGCCAATTTCAGCGGAGCCGTGGGACGTTTCCAGCTATCAACATCTCTCACTCCGGAAAGTCTGAAGGCAAACGACGCACTAACCCTGCGAGCCACTGTGACAGGTACCGGAAACATGAAACTGATGAAAGCCCCCGTTGTAAAATGGCCGGCTGACTTTGAGAGTTATTCGCCCAAGACCGAAGACAAGACGAAAATCGGAGCGAACGGACTGAGTGGAAGTATGATATTCGACTTTATCGCAGTGCCACGCCACGCAGGTAATTATGAGGTGCCGCCGGTTGAATTCTGCTATTTCGATACAGAATCACGTCAGTATAAGACTCTCACTGACCAGACCCACAACGTAGCTGTGGCTAAAGGTTCCGGCGGCGGCAGTTCGAGCGGTCCGATATCTAAGGAAGATATTGAACTGCTTGGTAGCGACATCCGATATATAAAGAGCGGAGCACCTCACTATCAGTCTGACGATGCCTCTTTCTTCGGAAGCCTCCTCTATTGGACTTATTACATTGTGCCTCTTCTCGGTTTTCTCATTCTCGCTATTGCGTTCCGCCGTTATGCGGTGGCAAATGCAGATGTGGTGGGTCGCAAGGGACGCAAGGCCAGCAAGGCTGCAACGAAGCGTCTGAAGCTGGCGCGCCGACTGATGCAGAAGCAAGAGGCCAACGCCTTCTACGAAGAGACCATGAAGGCTCTCTGGGGTTATGTCGGCGACAAACTGAATATCCCTGTGAGTGAGCTCTCCAAGGAGAATGTGCGTGAACGGCTCGCTGAGAAACAGGTGGATTCACAGTTGGTAGATGAATTCATAAGCACTCTCGACGATTGTGAGTTTGCCCGTTTCGCCCCAGGTGATCCCGCAGATACGATGGACAAGCTATATGCTTCTGCCGAGGATGTGATAAACAAAATGGAATCTGACTTGAGACGGAAGTAATTCATAATGCATAATGCTTAATGCGTAATTAGGCTGCGCGCAGCTTAATGTTCAATGTTCAATGGTTAATGTTCAATGATTATAATATGAGAGTTTTCTATATCGCCATTTTTACGCTTCTCTTTGCCGCGGTTAGTAATCCGACTGAGGCAAAGACTACTAAAGTAAGCAAGCCTGTTTCCAAAGAATTGGCTGACAGCGCTTATGTCCATGAGGAATATGCTGAAGCCGCTGCCATCTATACCAAACTGCTGAAGAAAGGACAGAGCGCAGAGTTGTATTATAACATTGGCAACTGCTATTACCGCATGGATAAGATGGCGAAAGCCATATTGAATTATGAGCGAGCTCTGATGCTGAGTCCCGGTGACAAGGATGCCCGATTCAATCTCGAACTGGCACGCACGAAGACTGTTGATAAGGTTATGCCAGCGAGTGAGATGTTCTTTGTGACGTTGTTCAAGCGGCTGGTAAAGTCAATGAGCATATCCAGTTGGATTGCGCTGGCTATAGCCACCTTCATTCTGATGCTTTTGGCTGTTGCTCTCTATGTATTCGGGAATACAGTCTCAATGAAAAAGAGCGGATTCACTTTGGCAGTCCTCTTCCTTCTTGTGAGCGTATTTTCCAACATCGCAGCCTATAGTCATCAGCAGGCGATGGCCCACCGCACGGGTGCAATCATTATGAGTACGTCTGTAGTTGTGAAGAGTACTCCGAGCGACACAGGCACGGACCTATTCATCTTGCATGAAGGCACACGCGTTGAAATAATCGACGATGTGATGAAAGAATGGTGCGAGGTGCGTATGTCCGATGGCAAGGAAGGCTGGATGCGCAAGCAGGATCTTGAGGTAATCTAATCAGATGTTAGAGCAGTTGATATCAGCAGACAAGCGGCTATTGCTGTTGCTAAACGGCAGTGACAGCGCGTTTTGTGACCATCTGATGCTGATAGTCACGCGCACCTCCACTTGGATTCCGTTGGCTTTGATGCTGATTTATGTTCTGTTGAAGAATAATAATCTGAGGAAATTTGCTCTCTTTGTCCTTGCATTCACGATTCTGCTGTTTATCACCGACCGCGTCTCCAGTGGCATATTTAAGCCGTTGGTCCACAGGTTCCGCCCTTCACATGAGCCATCTCTCTACGGGCTTGTAGATATTTGCGGTGATTATCGCGGCGGACTTTATGGCTTCTTTTCCAGCCACGCAGCCAACACCTTCGGGATAATGACATTTGTCGCACTCATGTTCCGCAGTTATCGGCTCACCTTCACACTTCTTTTCTGGGCTATGCTTTCCAGCTACTCGCGGATATATCTTGGCTTGCATTATCCCGGAGATATACTTTGTGGCGCGTTATTCGGCCTGATGGCAGGCGCTTTTGTCTATTGGCTCTACGCTTATGCCTGCAAGCGACTGTCCTCTCAACATGTTTATTATTCAGACCAATATACTTCTACTGGATACCTGATGGACGATGTTCATCTGCTCGTAGCAACCTTCTGGCTCACCTGTATTATTGTGCTTATTGGGGCAGTTGCATAGTCTTACTTGCATTTTTTTGCCTCTTCCTTTGGCAATTAAGGATAGATTATGTACTTTTGCGCCACTTTTTGAACATTCAACCTAAATAATACAAGCATTTAGCAAAAAATATGGCAAAACAATTTCCAGAACATGACCATTTTAACCTTACTAAGGTTAATCAGGAAATATTGAATAAATGGACGGAAGAAGACCTTTTCCATCGCAGCATCAGCGAGCGCGAAGGTTGCCCGTCGTTCGTTTTCTTCGAGGGACCTCCATCTGCCAACGGACATCCAGGTATTCACCACGTACTGGCGCGCAGCATTAAGGATACTTTCTGCCGCTTCAAGACCATGCAAGGATTTCAGGTGCACCGTAAAGCCGGTTGGGATACACACGGTCTGCCTGTAGAACTCGGCGTAGAGAAGGAACTTGGCATTACCAAGGAGGATATCGGCAAGGCGATTTCCATTGAGGAATATAATGACAAGTGCCGCAAGAACGTGATGATGTTTACCGAGGAGTGGGAAGACCTCAGTCGTCGTATGGGCTACTGGGTAGATATGGAGCACCCCTACATCACGTACGACAATAAGTATATCGAGACTCTTTGGTGGCTTTTGAAGCAGCTCTACAACAAGGGACTTCTCTACAAGGGTTACACTATTCAGCCCTATAGCCCCGCCGCCGGAACCGGCCTTTCCAGCCATGAGCTGAATCAGCCCGGTTGCTACCGCGATGTTAAGGACACCACGGTGACGGCACAATTTAAAATAAAGAATGAAGAATTAAAAATTAAAAGTGGGTCTTTGCCAGTTTATATATTGGCTTGGACCACAACGCCCTGGACTCTGCCTTCGAACACCGCACTCTGTGTTGGCCCGAAAATCAAGTATGTGGCTGTGAAGGGTCAGAATCCATACACAAAGGAAGAGGCTATCTACATCGTGGCCGAATCCCGCAAGGATGTCTATTTCCCCCAGCCGAAAGCCGACAACAAAAACACTATGGACGACGGTTTGCCCGTCGTCACCCCCGAGGTCGTTGCTGAGTTCATGGGTACAGATCTCGTGGGGCTTCATTACGAGCAGCTCTTCCCGTGGGTAAAGCCCTGCGCTATGGAAGACGGCAAGATAGTGGTTAAGGAAGATGAGGCTTTCCGCGTTATTCCCGGTGACTATGTGACAACAGAGGACGGTACAGGTATCGTGCATATCGCTCCGACCTTCGGTGCCGACGACGCCAAGGTTGCCAAAGATGCCGGCATACCCTCGTTGTTCGTAATTGACAAGGCTGGCGACACACGCCCGATGGTTGATTTTACAGGTAAGTATTTCGTACGCGAAGATATGGATGAGGCGTTCGTTGAGGCTTGCGTCCGTGACAGCTATTGGCACCACGCCGGCGCTTTTGTGAAGAATGCCTACGACCCGCAATATGCCGCCTTGGATGAGAAGGCTCTGGCAAAGACCGAAGACCTCAATATCATCCTCTGCATGGAAATGAAGCAGGAGGGTACGGCTTTCAAGATAGAGAAGCACGTGCACAACTATCCCCATTGCTGGCGCACAGACAAGCCCGTGCTTTATTATCCGCTCGATTCTTGGTTCATCCGCAGCACAGCCGCCAAGGAGCGCATGATGGAGCTCAACAAGACCATCCTCTGGAAGCCGGAATCCACAGGTACGGGACGCTTCGGCAAGTGGCTTGAGAACCTGAACGACTGGAACTTAAGCCGCAGCCGTTACTGGGGAACGCCTCTGCCGATATGGAGGAATCGCGACACCCGCGAGGAAATCTGCATCGGTTCGGTTGAAGAGCTGTATAACGAGATTGAGAAGGCCGTGAGCGCTGGCGTGATGGCTTTGAACCCGCTTAAGGAGAAGGGCTTCGTTCCCGGTGACTTTAGCCAGGAGAACTATGACCGCATCGACCTGCATCGTCCTTACGTGGATGATATCGTGCTCGTCGGAGAGAGCGGTCAGCCTCTGCATCGCGAGCTTGACCTGATTGATGTATGGTTTGACAGCGGCGCTATGCCCTATGCCCAGATTCATTATCCGTTTGAGAACCGTGAGGCTCTGGACAAGCGCATTGTCTATCCCGCAGACTTCATCGCCGAGGGCGTGGATCAGACACGCGGCTGGTTCTTCACTCTGCACGCCATCGCAACTATGGTCTTTGACAGCGTAGCTTATAAGGCTGTTATCTCCAACGGCCTCGTTTTGGACAAGAACGGTCTGAAAATGTCCAAGCGTCTCGGCAATGCCATTGACCCGTTTGATAATATAGAGAAGTATGGCTCAGATGCCGTTCGATGGTATATGATCACGAACTCACAGCCCTGGGATAACCTCAAATATGACGAGGCCGGAGTACAGGAGGTGAGCCGCTCATTCTTCGGAAAGATATATCAGACCTATTCCTTCCTCACTATGTATGCAAATGTGGATGGTTGGAAATACGAGGAGGCTGACGTGCCTATGAGCGAGCGTTCGGAGATGGACCGCTGGATTCTAAGCGAGCTGAATTCTCTCATCCGCGAAGTCAGCGCTTGCTATGAGGATTATGAACCTACACGTGCAGGCCGTCTGATTCAGTCATTCGTGGTTGACAACGTCAGCAACTGGTTTGTGCGCCTCTCACGTAAGCGTTTCTGGGGAACTGCAATGAGCATGGATAAGATAAGCGCTTATCAGACTCTTTGGACTTGTCTCGAGACTGTGAGCCGTCTGATGGCCCCCATCGCGCCGTTCTATGCCGATCAGCTCTACCGCGATTTGCACGCTGTTATGGCACCCGAATGTGAAAACGTCACAGTATCTGTACATCTCGCCAAATTCCCCGAGGCTGATGACAGCAAGATTGACAAGGAGCAGGAGGCCCGCATGGAGCTCGCTCAGCAGATTTCATCTATGGTTCTGTCACTCCGCAAGAAGGAGCAGTTGATTGTGCGTCAGCCGTTGGCTCGCATCGCTATTCCCGCCACGGATGCCCTGTTGCAACAGCGTATTGAGAGCGTCAGACAGCTTATCCTCGACGAGGTGAATGTCAAGGAGCTGGAGTTCGTTGAGGGCGCTGGCATCCTGGTGAAGAAAGTTAAGTGCAACTTCCGCACTATGGGTAAGAAGTTCGGCAAACTGATGAAAGATGTGAATGCCGCTGTGACGGCTCTCTCGCAGGAACAGATTGCAGAGCTTGAACAAGGTACGCTTGACGTGACTCTCGCTAACGGGGAGACCGTGACTATCGAGGCCGCCGATGTGGAAATCTATTCCGAGGACATCCCGGGCTGGACCGTTGCCAACGACGGCGCTCTGACTGTGGCTCTCGACATCACCGTAACTGACGAACTGCGCAACGAGGGGATCGCTCGCGAACTCGTTAAGCGTATTCAGAACCTGCGCAAGGAGAGCGGCTTCGAGATCACCGACCGCATCGCTATAACCCTGGCTCACGCTCCTCAAACCGATCAGGCTGTGGAGACATTCAAGGACTATATCTGCGGACAGGTGCTGGCCACGGGAATAACTCTCGTGGACGAAGTGAGCGCCCCCATCGCACTCGACTTTGATGACTTTAAGATAAATATTCATATAGAAAAGAATTAATACACCCCCTGAACATCAGACTTATGGAAACCGAGAACATCCGTTACTCCGATGAAGAACTGGAAGAATTCAAAGAGTTGATTTTAGAAAAACTGAAGGTTGCAGAGAGCGATTATCAGCACACTATGGACCAAATCATGAACAAGGACAACAACGAGGCCGACGACACTGCACCGACTTACCACTCGCTGGAAGAGGGCAGTGAAGTGCAGTCCAAGGAACAGTTGATGTCTATGGCCCAGCGCCAGCAGAAATTCATCGTTGGTCTGAAAGCGGCTCTTGTGCGCATCGAGAACAAGACCTATGGCATCTGCCGCGAGACTGGTAAGCTGATTCCAAAAGAGCGCCTCCGTGCTGTGCCTCACGCCACTCTTAGCATCGAAGTTAAAAACGACCGTAAACGCACACGTTGAGATTACATATTTCGCGCCGCCGCGCACAGGCTCTGACCGTAATAGCCGTCTTTCTCGCTGTTGTCATTATTGATCAGGCGATTAAGATTTGGGTGAAGACGCACATGTGTCTCCACGAGTCGATACGTGTAACCGACTGGTTCTATATCCTGTTCACGGAAAACAACGGGATGGCCTTCGGTATGGAACTGTTCGACAAGATATTCCTTACCCTTGGCCGTATTCTGCTCACAGGTGCTGTAGCATGGTACATAGCCCGTTGCATCCGCGATGGAATAAAATGGGGACTCTTGGTCTGCCTCGCGCTCATTATGGCCGGCGCGATGGGAAATATCGTTGACTGCCTCTTCTACGGACTCATCTTCAACAGCCCAGCGCCGCCTCAAGTCGCTTCGTTCGTTCCTTTCGGAGAGGGCTATTCCACTTGGTTCTACGGACATGTCGTGGATATGCTCTACTTCCCGCTCTTCTCTTGGGACTGGCCTCTGTGGATGCCTTTTTGCGGAGGCGAGCACTTCATCTTCTTCAGTCCGATATTCAACTTTGCAGATGCCTGCATCTCTTCGGCTGTAATCGCTTTGGTCTTGTTTTATCCGAAACAGCTGACATTGCTTTTAGATAAAGAAAAAAAGGAAGAGCCAAACGCCGAGTCATGAAGTTCCGATTCCTGTTTCCTCTCTTTTTCGTGACTGCTTTTTTGCTCACGTTGGTCTCATGCAAGCCAAAGAGACCGGCTGGTGTGCTCTCGGAGTCGAAGATGGAGGAAATCCTCTTTGACTATCATGTGGCACAGGGTGTGTCAGAGAACGGAAGCGGATTAGACAATAAGCTTGATAACGAGACTATTCTTCAGAGTGTTTTTGAGAAACATGGCATTACCGAGGCTCAGTTTGACACTTCGATGATTTTCTATTGCGGCGACTTGAAGAAACTTGCTGCAATCTATAACAAGGTGGATGCCCGTCTGGAGCGGTCGCTCGAAGCCGTCGGCCTGCTCGCTGCTCCGAAAGATGCCTACGCAGCTCTCTCTGCAGAGGGCGACACAGCCAACGTCTGGGAGGAGCGCCCGTTTGTTGTGGTGCGTTCTAACCCCTTGGAGAATCTTTTTGCATGGGAACAGAAGTGTGACAGTACGTGGCTTGAGGGCGATGAGCTGATGTGGCGCTTTATGCCGCGATTCCTTTCGCGTTCAGGATTTTGCGAGAGTTATGCTGATTTGGTAGTTGTCTTTGACAACGACTCAGTACGCGGTGTCACCGTCAGACTCAACGGAAACAATAACGTCGAATTACGTATAGGTAATAAAGAAGGATGGCTGCCTCGTTCGGTCTTCGGACATCTGATAATTCCTTTAGATGAGAAGGATGGGGGAGAGCCTTCGTTGGTTCTGCTGACGAATCCTGTTCTGATTCGTTTCCACGACACCACTCGTAGCTCAGCCCTTTCAGATAGTCTGGCAGCAGAGATGCGTGCCGATTCGCTCCTTAACGATTCACTTGCCCACGATTCTCTCTCGGCGGAAAAGTCGGGCCGCCTCTCAATCGAGGAACTGCGCAACCAGCAGAAGGGAGAACGCAAAATCGATGTGGTCAAGAAGAAGGGCTACACCATTCAGCCAAACCGCCGCAAACAACAAAACCAGAATCAGCGCCGCAGGCGATAAAAATGCGCCACATAGCCTCCAATCTCCTGATTCTTCCCGACGGAAGTCGCCACGAAATGGCTGTTGCCACCTTCGATGACAATGGCAATTTTGTCTCGTGGCATCCATTGCAGGGTGAAGAGCCATTTGTTGAGTGGCATAGAGGCACTCTTGACCTATATCAAGACTAAAAGTAGGGCCTTTTTTGTGCTTTTAACTCCTATTTTGCATCGTTTTTCATTGCTTTGGGCAAAAAAACTGGAAAAAAATTTGCTCGCTCGTGCAAAATCTCTATTTTTGCAAACGAAAACCAGACACTAAGCAATCAATTCGATGAAAGAAACAATCCTTGTTACCGGTGGCACCGGTTTTATCGGTTCGCACACCACTGTTGAACTGCAGAACGCAGGCTACGATGTCGTTATCGTAGATAACCTCTCCAACTCCAACGAGAATGTCATTGATGGCATAGAGAAAATCACGGGCATACGCCCCGCCTTCGAGAAGGTTGATCTTCGTGACTTCGAAGCTACAGAGGCCGTATTCCAGAAATATCCGAAAATTAAGGGTATTATCCATTTCGCTGCTTCAAAGGCTGTCGGCGAGAGCGTGGAGAAGCCGCTGCTTTACTATCGCAACAACATCATCTCTCTGGTGAATCTGCTGGAGTTGATGCCAAAGTACGATGTTAAGGGCATTATCTTCTCTTCCTCCTGCACCGTCTATGGTCAGCCAACGCCTGAGAACCTTCCTGTCACAGAGCAGGCACCCATCCAGAAGGCCCTCTCTCCCTATGGCAACACCAAGCAGATCAACGAGGAGATTATCTATGACTATATCCATTCCGGAGCTCCCATCAAGTCGATTGTGCTGCGCTACTTCAATCCTATCGGTGCTCACCCCTCTGCATTCATCGGAGAACTCCCGCTCGGAGTGCCCATGAACCTGATACCGTTCGTTACGCAGACCGCAATCGGCGTGCGCGGACAGCTTAAGATCTTCGGCAACGACTATGACACTCCGGACGGCACCTGCATCCGCGACTACATCTATGTCGTAGATCTCGCCAAGGCTCACGTATGCGCTATGGCCCGTGTGCTGAATCCCGACATCGAGTCTGACGCCATAGAGTACTTCAACATCGGCACAGGAACCGGCGTCTCAACCCTCGAAGTTGTCAAGGCATTCGAGAAGGCCACCGGTGTGAAGCTCAACTGGACATTCGCACCGCGTCGCGAAGGCGACATCGAAAAAGTCTGGGGTAATGTGGACAAGGCCAACAAAGTACTTGGCTGGAAGGCAGACACTCCACTCGAAGAGGTGCTGGCCAGCGCTTGGAAGTGGCAGTGCGCCCTCCGCGAGCGTGGGATTATGTAAATAAGAATTCAAACACTAAAAAGCTCAAATATTCAAGATAACCTTTTTACTAACTGATTCAATCTCTTAATGTGATTTGTAATCACAGTGCTGCCAGAAGTGTCTGGTGATAGCCGTCCGCCGCATGGTGCGAGCGCATAGGCGGCGAGATAGCATCATTAGAAGCAAGACATTAGTATCTGGATTAGCATTTTGTCGTGTTTTATTTTGTGTTTGTGTTGTGGCAGTTCTTCAGCGTGAGTTGAGGAACTGCTTTCCTTTTATGATGATGACTTTGCACTTAGACCGATTTGCTTTTACCCAGCACCCAAATACAAATTGATGCTGGGCAAAATGCACTTTGCCCAGCATCAAAACCACTTTTGCCCATGGTCAAAATGAAAATACACCCTCATATATACAGAGGCTGTGCCAAGTGAATGACACAGCCTCTGTTGCTGTTAGTATTATGTTTCTCTGTTCTTGTTCGTCTGCCAGCCGCAGTCGTTGACTGCTTACTGGTCGAAGAGGGAGTTCCAGAGGATTGGAAGTTTCTTGTTCCAGTGGTAAACGTAGAATAGGTAGTCAATCCATGCCACAAAATACAGGATGGTCACGAAAGCGAGCCAGCTAAGTAAAATCAGATAGGGTAGGGCCATGGAACTTGAAACCTGAATCTTGAAACCTCGTTCAGACGTTTACTTAGCCAGAGCGATTACGAGAGCCACGACGGATGAAATGACGCTCAGGATGCTGGCACCTGTGCTGAGGAAGGTGTTGAATGGTGAGCTTCTCACGTTCTGCGCCTTGTTCGGCTCGATGTATAGCATGTCGTTCTGCTGAACGTAGAATGCGGGGCTGTTGAAGATCTCAGCGGATGTGAGGTCGAGGTCGTACATGGCACGCTTGCCGTTCTCTTCGCGGAAGAGCTTGAGGTTGGTACGGATGGAGGCGTCGGCCAAATCGCTGCACTGAGCCAGCACGTCAAGTACGGTGTTGCGCTCCGATGTGAGGCTGACTACACGTGGGCTCTTCACGGCACCCATAACCGTTACGCGGGCATTGAGCAGACGAACTGTCACTTCCGGTTCGTTGATGAGCTGCTTGTTGATGATGGCCTGTTCGATGGCTTTTGCTGCTTCATCAGTTGTCATTCCGCCTACAAATACCGTGCCGATGATAGGCAAGATAACGTTACCGTTATTGTCGATATTATATCCATATGCGGAACCCATTGAGCCAACATTGTTCATGTAAGAAGAACTGGTAGAACGTGAACCACCGCCTGAACCGATGGTCACATCCTGATTGAACTGCTCCAGTAGCAGGGGATCCTTACAGGTGAGTTTCACCAGAATCTGGTCTGCTGGTTTGATGCGCATTTCGTAGCGCTGCATAATCTCCTGAGCTTGAGCGAAGAGAGTGTCAGCGCCCTGGAAATAGATTATCTTTTTTGAACTGACACATGAGTTGAGGCTGAGCAGAATTGCTGCAAATAGCCCGAGAAAAGTGAGCTTCTTCATATTGTTTCAGATATTTTGCGCGCAAAGGTACGCATTTATTATGAAAGAAATGCATTTTGCAGCATTTTTTTTACGAAAAAAGGATGCAACCGTGTTCGGAAGCATCCTTTTTCTGGAGGTGCCTAGCAGATTCGAACTGCTGTAGACGGTTTTGCAGACCGGTGACTAAGCCACTCATCCAAGGCACCATTG
>Ga0247610_10001248_pt1 | contig 31954 bp, 24 predicted proteins | sample 174DNAGHGhighgp2_FD_193483 | JGI IMG/M metagenome (GOLD analysis project Ga0247610, IMG submission 193483) | Sheep rumen microbial communities from Palmerston North, Manawatu-Wanganui, New Zealand - 1742 DNA GHGhigh gp2 | ecosystem: Host-associated > Mammals > Digestive system > Stomach > Rumen...
TGTACCTTTGTCCATGGTTATATTGTTTGATTGCAAAAACAAAGGTAACCAAAAAGGCTGAAAACCTAGCGAGGTCTTCAGCCTAATTTTTATTCTTGCTTAAAAAAGTTTTAGCGGACACTAATAAATTTTTTTGTATTTTTGTTGCCATCATCATGGCATTTGCATATTTCACATTCTTTCAATAACTTTGTATAATTCAATATCGACAAATCATCAAAATCATTATAACATGAAACAAAAATTATTACTATTTATGCTCTTTGGGCTGTGGATTCCGATGATTGCCTTTTCTGCCGTGAAGAAATCTGGCTATGTGGGTGACTACATAGACCTTGAATTGTCGAAATCCTACAGTGAGCTATCTCAATCTCCTGGCTGGAAAGTATTTTCTGGTCCAGTGGAATGTGTAACACTACAGGTTGCGGGTTATACTAATACAGCTACTGTCAGGATTGACAAGTATTTCACGGGTACAGTTGTTATTCGTTGTACGTATAACACGAAATCAAACATGCCAGGCACGGAGTCTTTTGAGATTACCTGTAATCCTGTATATCTTAATCCGTCATCCACAAGTATGTCTTTAGAGGTTGGAGATGAGGAATACATTACCTATACAACCTCTCCCTATGGGCATAGCCCGACAGTGGAATTCAGTTCGAGTAATGAGAGTGTTGCGAGTGTTGCCTCTGTAGATGATTATACAGGACGGGTGACGGCTCATGCAAAGGGTACTGCCATCATTACCTTGTCAAATAGCGAGGGTCCAGAGGCAAAGGTTACCGTGTCTGTAGGTGGATCACCAAACCCAGACCCCGATACAGATCCAGACCCCAACCCTGATCCGACTTTGAAGGTGGGAGATAGGTTTTATGAGAAAACAAAAGAAGGGTACGATATGCAGTTCTATGTAGAACAAACAAATGGGGAAATTTGTTGTGCCGTTATTCCACGTTCAACTTATGATCCAACCATTGCAAAATTCGCTACGGGGACAATCACTATACCACGGATAGCTAAGGGATTTCTGGTTAGAGCCATTGATAATTCTGCATTTGGCAATTGTTCAAAGATTTCATCAATAATAATACCTAACTCCGTAAATAGTATACAAAGTTTTGCTTTTGATGGCTGTACCTCACTTCGTTCTGTAACCTCACAGAATGAGACTCCTCCTAAGATGGGTACATCTGTATTTCCGTCATCTGTATATAATAATGCAACACTTTATGTTCCAGAAGGATGTAAAACGAAATATAAAGGTTCTAATGGTTGGAATTATTTTAAGAAAATTGATGACGGAACTGTGGATGAAGTGATAGAGCCCACAGGCATCACAGTTTCTCCTTCCTCCAAGACCATAGAAGTAGGCGGAACATTCTATGTAAGCTATTCACTCACACCCTCCAATGCCGAGACGAGCGTTACGTGGTATTCCGATGATTCAAGCATTGCATCTATTAGTTCCTCTGGTTTGGTGAAAGGTATCAAGGCTGGTACGACTTACATCAACGCAAAAACTTCTAATGGAAAGGAAGATTTGTGTAAGGTGACGGTAACCTCATCATCACCCGTAGAACCCACAGGTATCACGGTGTCTCCTTCCTCCAAGACCATAGAAGTAGGCGGAACATTCTATGCAAGCTATTCGCTCACACCCTCCAATGCCGAGACGAGCGTTACGTGGTATTCCGATGATTCAAGCATTGCAACTGTTAGTTCCTCTGGCTTGGTGAAGGGTATTAAAGCAGGTACGACTTACATCAATGCAAAGACTTCAAATGGAAAGGAAGATTGGTGTAAGGTGACGGTAACCTCATCATCCCCCGTAGAGCCCACAGGCATCACGGTGTCTCCTTCCTCCAAGACCATAGAAGTAGGCGGAACATTCTATGTAAGCTATTCACTCACACCCTCCAATGCCGAGACGAGCGTTACGTGGTATTCAGATGATTCAAGTATAGCCACCGTCAGTTCCTCTGGGTTGGTAAAGGGCATCAAGGTTGGTACTACTTACATTAATGCAAAAACTTCTAACGGAAAGGAAGATTGGTGCAAGGTGACGGTAACTGGTGGGGCAGGACCTTCTGGTGCAGCATCTAATTTGGTCATCACGAGCAAATCGGGCAGTAAGACCATTCTGCCTTTTGACAGCAATCCCATACTTACATTCGATGGCGAATATCTGGTTGTAAGCAGTACCCTTGCCAACTATACCTTTTCTATGGACGACATCGTAGATTATCGTTTTGATGTTACGACGGGCATCATCAATAAAAGTGTGCCAGCAGTTATTTCCAATGGTCATGTCATCATTACGGGACTACCAAACAATTCCTTTGCCCATGTCTTCTCTATTGGCGGTGAGAAGGTCATGAGTCAACAGGCAAATAACGATGGTGTCGTTGACATTGATATTAATTCGCTTCCCAAGGGTGTTTACGTTGTCAGCACCCAGACTACAAAAATCAAGATTATGAACAAATAAAAACATACATGATGAAAAGAATGAATTTATTATGGGCTATGTTAGCCCTGTTCTCAGCCCTCTCTTTCGGACAGAAGAAATACGAGATGGTCATTGAGAAAACAGACGGTACAGAATCAGTGTTTAACACCGAAGACGTGGTTCGCAGTTATTTCAGAGAGAAAAATCAAAATCATGGTTACACCTCCTGCCCAGACTTCAACCACCCTCACATGATAGACCTTGGTTTGCCAAGCGGCACGAAGTGGGCTTGCTCCAACGTGGGGGCTACGAAGCCTGAGCAGTATGGTGGATATTATGCTTGGGGCGAGGTGAGCGAGAAAAGTTATTATGATTGGAATACATATTCTCATTGTAATGGTACGTCTTCTTCATGTCATAATCTTGGCTCTGACATTGCGGGTACTCAGTACGATGTTGCCCACGTGCAATGGGGTGGTTCATGGGTGATGCCTTCGCTTGACCAAATAAAAGAACTGTTGGACCATTGTAGTTCTGAATGGACTACTGAGAATGGCGTATATGGTATGCGTTTCACAGGTTCCAACGGTGGCTCTATCTTTTTGCCCGCTGCTGGCCACCGCTGGTGCGGTGACCTCTACAGCGCTGGCGAGTACGGCTACTATTGGTCATCTACGCAGAATCCAGACAGCTCGTACTGCGCCTGCAACCTCGGCTTCGGTTCGGGCTACGCCTACTGGTACGACTACTACCGCCTCTACGGTCAAAGTGTGCGCCCCGTCGTTAGAAATTAGTGCATCCTTCCCCCAAAAACGTGAATTAGCCCCCAACCCATCCATGGAAGGTACGCAACGGCGGTGGGGCGCAGGCTCCCAAGCCTGCGTGAAGCCCCACTGTCGTTGCGTACCTTTTAAGGATGGGCAAATGGTTGATAATGAGTGTCACTTCGTGACAGAATTGAAAATCGGTGGCAGTAGGGAAAGCCAAATCTAAATCCTTTCTCTAAAAAAAATGATTTGCAATAATATAGCAGTTGGCATAAGTCCCGAAGGGACAAAAGAACACAGGGAGGGGTGAAACCCCTTCAATGATAGCGTTTTAAGTTAAACCCCTACGGGGTGACAGAACCGATTGCGCAAAGTTGTTCTGTCGTGCCTTCAGCACTCTTTATACATAAACTCTTATTAGCAGGGGTTACGCCCTTCGGGCTTCACCGCCTGCCTGCCATCTATCATGCCTTCGGCACTGTCTGTGCCAACAACTATATTATTGCATTTTTATTTGCCATGATCAAAGAAGATGCCGATAGGCATTTCCCTCAATTGCAACATTTAAAAAGAGACCATTCTTCAATTATGAATTAAAAAACTCCGTAATTATTCTTGTATTCCAATGAAAATGATTATTTTTGCAAAGATAATCGTTTTATAACTAAAATACATATAATATGAAACCAACATTATTTCTTTTGGCAGCTGGAATGGGTAGCCGCTATGGAGGATTGAAGCAATTAGACGGGTTAGGACCCAATGGCGAAACCATTATGGATTATTCCATCTATGACGCAATCCAAGCTGGATTTGGCAAAATCGTATGGGTGATTCGTAAAGATTTTGAAGAGCAGTTCCGTACACAAATATTGTCTAAGTACGAGGATAAGATTCCTTGCGAACTTTGTTTCCAGGCTTTAGACTCTCTGCCAGAGGGATTCTCTGTACCAGAAGGACGTGTGAAACCTTGGGGTACCAACCATGCCGTATTGATGGGTAAGGATGTGATTAAGGAGCCTTTCTGCGTGATTAATTGTGACGACTTCTATGGACGTGACGCATTCATGACCATCGGCAAGTTCTTGGCTGATTTACCCGAAGGCTCGAAGAATGCTTATGCAATGGTGGGATTCCGCTGCTGCAACACTTTGTCTGAGAATGGTTCGGTGGCTCGTGGCGTTTGCGTTTACGATGACAACCATCACCTGACGGACGTGGTAGAGCGCACCGAGATCATGCGTGTTGACGGTCCTATCTGCTACAAGGATGAGGAAGGCAAGTGGATTCCATTGGAAGAGAACGTTCCCGTGAGCATGAATATGTGGGGATTCACTCCCGACTATTTCGAGTATAGCGAGGAATATTTCAAGGAGTTCTTGAGCAATCCTAAGAACATGGAGAACCTGAAGGCTGAGTTCTTTATTCCTTTGATGGTGAACAAACTCATCAATGATGGCACTTCAACGGTGGAAGTGTTGGATACTACCAGCAAATGGTTTGGCGTAACCTACGCAGCCGACCGCCAAGATACAGTTGACAGAATACAGAAGCTCATTGACGACGGTGTATATCCAGAAAAATTATTTTAATGCAATTTAATATCCTTACAGAACAAGAAGCCGCTACATTTCAAGAATTGATAGCGGCTTCTGTTCATATCGTAATATGTTGCCATAAGTCTCCCGACGGTGACGCGTTAGGTGCAATGTTGGCTTGGGGCGAGTATCTGAGGCTTCAAGGTAAGGAGGCGTTGATGGTGGTGCCTGATGCCTTTCCCGATTACCTGCGCTGGTTGCCTAACGTAGAGAAGGTGGTGAGGTATGACAAGCATCAGGAGAGGGTTGACGCATCGCTGAAAGAGGCAGACCTCGTGTTTTGCCTCGATTTCAATACCACTGACCGTGTGGAATCTATGAAAGAATCGTTGGATGCGTCGTCAGCGAAGAAGGTGATGATTGACCATCATCTTGATCCAAACATCCCCAATGCCATGATTATATCACGCCCAGAGATGTGTAGCACGTGTGAGCTGATGTTCCAACTGCTATGGCAATTGGGCAAGTTTGAGGAAATGAACAGGAAGATTGCGGCTTGCATCTATTGCGGAATGATGACCGATACAGGGGGCTTTACGTTCAACTCCACCAGACCTGAGATATTCTTCATTATCAGTCAACTGTTGACGAAGGGCATCAACAAGGATAAAATCTACCGAAACGTATATAACAATTACAGCAGTTGGGCTATCCGACTGAGAGGATATATCCTTTACAACAAGATGAATGTCATCGATCATCTTCACGCTTCTTACTTCGTGCTGACACGTCAGGAGATGGAACGGTTCCACTTCATGAAGGGTGATGCGGAAGGATTGGTCAATATTCCCTTGCAGATCAAGGGGATGAAATTGTCTATCTCGTTGCGTGAGGACAACCAACGTGAAAACTTGGTGTGGGTGAGTCTGCGCTCGGTGGATGATTTCCCATGCAACAAGATGGCAGCAGAGTTCTTCAATGGTGGCGGACATTTGAATGCAAGTGGTGGAAAATTGTTTTGCTCGGTGGGAGAAGCTGAAAAAATCGTCAGGGAAGCGATTAAAAGTTATGAAGAATTATTGAAAAACTGAAAAAAAAGAAAAAGTCGTTGTTTTTCCATACTTTATTACTACCTTTGCAAAAGATTTCTATTTAATAAGAATATGAAAAAGCTTATATATCTTTTTGTGGTATTGATAGGTGCTTTTTCTTTTGGTTCGTGCAACAAGACCGAGACTTACGCAGAACAAAAGGAATATGAACGTTCTCTTATCAATAAGTTTATTGCCGACTCTGCTGTGAAGGTGATTTCTGAGGCTCAGTTTTTTCAACAAGACAGCACTACGGATGTGTCTAAGAACGAGTACGTTTTGTTTGAGTCGTCTGGTGTGTATATGCAACTGATCAGGAAGGGATGTGGAACCAAGTTGAAAAAGGGAGAGACAGCTACTGTATTGTGTAGGTTCAGGGAGAGAAACCTGAAAAGAGGTGCAGACAGTATTCAGTTGACTAACGAGAACTTGAAGAATGTCACCGTATGCGACAAGATGACGGTCAAAAATACGTCCGGCACGTTTACGGCATCGTTTATCAATGGTGCAAGCGTGATGTATTCGACATACGGCAGCGCATCTGTTCCTGCTGGATGGTTGGTTCCTCTGTCTTACATCAATCTCGGTCGTCCAGTGAACGACAATGACGAGATAGCCAAAGTAAGACTGATTGTTCCGCATTCGCAAGGTCAAGCATACGCCTCACAAAGCGTTTATCCATGTATTTACGACATAACATACGAGAGAGGTAGATAAAAATGCCTCTTTTATTTTTTTGTTCAATCGAAGATTTTAATTAAACTATCTAATATATTATGACATTAATAAAATCAATATCTGGTATTCGTGGAACTATTGGCGGTCGTGCAGGTGACACGCTTAATCCATTGGATATCGTGAAGTTTACCTCTGCATACGCCACGTTTATTCGTCGCAGTGGCAAGTCGCAAAGCAATCAAATCATTGTTGGTCGCGATGCTCGTATCTCTGGCGAAATGGTTAAGAATGTGGTTTGTGGCACGTTGATGGGCATTGGTTACGATGTGGTGAATATCGGCTTGGCAACAACGCCTACCACCGAGCTTGCCGTTCGTATGTCGAAGGCTGCCGGCGGTATCATCATCACGGCAAGTCATAATCCTCGCCATTGGAACGCCTTGAAGCTGCTGAATGCCGAGGGTGAGTTTCTTACAGCTGCTGATGGTGCTGAAGTGTTGGCGATAGCAGAGAAAGAGGATTTTGAATACGTTGATGTGGATGGTCTTGGCAAGTATGTGGAAGACAATACGTTTGACCAGCGACATATTGATAGCGTCTTGGCATTGAATCTCGTTGACGTAGAAGCTATTAAGAATGCACACTTTAACGTGGTGGTAGATTCCATCAATTCAGTTGGTGGTGTCATCCTACCTCAATTATTAGATAAATTAGGTGTTACATATAAATTCCTGAATGGTGAGCCAACAGGTGACTTTGCTCATAATCCGGAGCCATTGGAGAAGAATCTTTCGGGTATCATGGACGAGTTGCGTGGTGGTGGATACGACTTAGGTATTGTCGTTGACCCAGACGTTGACCGTTTGGCATTTATCTGTGAAGACGGAAAAATGTTTGGTGAGGAATATACATTGGTAAGCGTAGCTGACTATGTGCTCTCTCACACTCCTGGAAATACGGTTTCTAACCTCAGTTCTACTCGTGCCTTGCGCGACGTTACAGAGAAACATGGCGGAAAATATACTGCTGCTGCCGTAGGTGAAGTAAACGTAACAACCAAGATGAAGGAAGTGGGTGCTGTCATTGGTGGTGAAGGCAATGGTGGTGTAATCTATCCCGAAAGTCATTATGGTCGTGATGCTTTGGTAGGTATTGCATTGTTCCTTTCATTGCTTGCACAGAAAGGAAAGAAGGTCAGTGAGCTACGCAAGGAATATCCCAATTACTTCATTGCCAAGAATAGGATTGACCTTACTCCATCCACAGACGTAGATGCTATCTTGGAGAAGGTAAAGGAGATGTATTCTTCTGAACAGGTGAACGACATTGACGGCGTTAAGATCGACTTTGCCGATAAATGGGTGCATCTGAGAAAGTCGAATACGGAACCCATCATTCGAGTATATAGCGAAGCTTCTACGATGGAGGAAGCCGATGCCTTAGGAAAGAAATTAATGCAAGTGGTTTACGATATGCAATAAGTTCATTGTAAGCTATTGTATATTGTAGCAGTTTATAAAATAAGCGTCAACCCTAATGGGTTGACGCTTCATTTTTATAGAACGGTTTACTGAAATATTTCCCATAGATGATTTCATCAGATAATTTTTTTATTTTTTCTGTTACGGAGTTTTTGTAATTAGGATTTAGAAGGGAATGACCTAATCCTTTCCATTCATTATCTATGCCTAAAATATCCAATAGGGTAGTGTAAACGTCTAATTGATTGAAGTCGCCTGTCCATGCCTTTGCCTTATCGATGTTACCATTAATAATGTATAAAGGTGTTTTCGTTGATATCTTGCCAATCATATCTAATTGCTTGGGATGTGCTTCATGGTCTGATGTTATGATGATTAAACTCTTATCGTATAATCCTTGAACTTTCAAATGATTAAAATATTTTTGTATTTGACTATCAAAGAAATGACATGAATTAAGATAATTCAAATACTTTTCAGGCAACTTATCATCTTTCAATATAAAAGTGCTATCAACGGTTCTGTAATATGGTTGATGCATAGACATTGTCAGAATTAATGAGAAGAATGGCGATTTTATCAATTTGTCTTTTTCTGAAGCTATGGAGAAAATCACATCGTCAGATAAGTCAATTAATACATTGTTGTCCTTGAAGTATTCTTCTTTTGAGAACATGGTATCTATTCCATATACCTCGTTCATGGTATTTTGTTTCCAGGTAGTAGCCGACGTTGGAACAATGATTTGTGTATGTTGGATGTTTCTCTTCTGTTTTAGAATTCTTGGTAACCCTAATGGTGCACAATCATTTACACGACTAATGGTAATATCTGAACGTAATGGCAAAAGGCCTGTCATATATGTAAACTGTCCGTCTGACGATTCGCCCAGATAAACAAGAGGATGCATATTGCCATTGTAATAAACATCACTATCTCTTTTTAATGAATTGAGAAAGGGAGTGATTTCTTTCCCATTTACAATTTTATCTGATGTTTCAGATAAATATGATTCTACTAAGATAAAAATAACGTTTTCTATATTTTTATTTACGAGGTGATTTGTATATCTTTGGTCACTTTTTTTGTATTCCAATTCGATTTTGCGTATTTGATCTTTCGTTAGAGGAGTGTTTTTGGCATTCTGGATAATAAAATTGTCAATGACCAATGTCCTGAAAAATCCTTTATGGAAGGTTGACCAGTTTGGATAAAGATAATTGAAATGTGTTAAGGGGTTTAATGTCAATAATACTTTATACCCTTGTGCTTTGAAGAAGTAAGAAATATGCAGCAAAAAAACAATAAGAACAATACTTCCTAATAAAACACCTAAGCTTTGAAACCCTTTTTTGAAAGATAGTTCTATGTTTCTTTTTTTGATTAGAAGCCATAAGAAAAAAAGTAATGCAATTGGATAATAAAGGTCGTAATATTCAAAACCAGACAACATACTTTGAATGACGGTGTTGTCATATAGGTTTTCTATTTGGCCAAATGATGAAATAGAAATATACTGTCCAAAAAAACGAGAATATAAGACATTACAAAAGGAAAAAACTAAGGTGATGAGAAATGTTATGATAAAACTAATTCTTATTCGAAAGAAAGATAATAGTAGTGTTATCACAAAAAGTACAATCACATCAACTGTACTAAATAGTAAATTGTCAAAAAAAGAAGTCTTAAAGAAACCTATTTCCAAACCACATGTCAATAGTATTTGATAATGCATAAATAACAAATTGACTATTGATAAAGAAAATATAATAAAAAAAAGACTATTATAATTTGATGCGTATGATTTAAGAAATTGTTTTAATTGACAAATCATAATAATGATGTATGAAAAATGTTTGAGACAATTCACTCGAACACTTTAAACTCATAGCCTTGTTCTTTGAGCCATTTGATAGACTCGGGTAGGGCGAAATGTAACTTGTCTATGCTCTTGAGAGAGTCGTGAAATGTGATGATAGAGCCATTGCGGGTGTATTTCTTGACATTGTTGAATACGTCTTCGGCTGTCATCCATTTTGAGTAGTCACGAGTAACCACGTCCCACATGACAATCTTAAAAGCCTTGTTTAACCAGTAATACTCGCTAAATCGCATGATGCCATGAGGAGGGCGAAACAGATGAGAGTGAATCAATTCGTTCGCCTTGAAGGTGTTGATGACGTAAGTGGTTGTCCAATGCTTGAATGCTCCTAAGTGATTGTTGGTGTGATTTCCCACCTGATGACCAGCATCTACAATTTGTTGATACAGTTCTGGGTATTTACGCACGTTCTCGCCAACCATAAAGAAGGTTGCCTTCACGTCGTATTTAGCCAAGGTTTCCAAGAGGAAAGGCGTTGACTGGGGAATGGGTCCGTCATCGAACGTCAGGTAAACTGCATGTTCGTTGGGATCCATTCTCCAGACAGCCTTAGAATAAAACCATCTGATTAACTTTGTAGGTTGTTCAATGAGCATTATTTGTCATCATTGTGGAAATGTTCCACCTTTGTTGGTGTATCTTGCATAATAGCTTTCAATCAGCTTCATCTGCTTGTCGGCAAGACTTTGGTCAATTATCTCACTGATATTGTGCAGGCGTTGCATCACATAGATTTGCGTAATGCAGTCATTGGTTGATTGCATGAAACGATGTGAGTCGAGTGCAAGGTACCATTCCATGTACTGAGAGGCATTCTTCCAAAGGTCGTTTATGATCTCCGTAGCCTTGGCCTTCTGGTTGAGCAGGGCATACGCCATTGCCAAATCCATACTGCCACTTCTGAAGTGGTGAGGAACATTGTAGGTAGGAATTTCTTTATCAGCCTTTTCCAATACCTTCAAAGCCTTGTCTTTCTTGTCCTCAGAAATCAGTTGGTTGGCGAGCGTAGCCATCAAGTTACGATGTGTGTAACACATGCGCATCACCGTTTCGTCGATGTATAAGCCTTTTGTTGACAGTCCGCCAAACTTATACCGATTCATCACGTTGTTGTACGTCTTCTCCGTATCGAAGTTGCGTGCGCCAGCCTTGTTGGTGGTAAACGGTGTGATGCGGTTGGCAAGTCCTTCCTGTACGAAGTTGTCGCCCAAGTTCATGTAGTTTTCCGACCCTACGGTCAACGCAACGTAAATCGGACGGGTCCAGTTACATTGTGAAATGATTTCCAACATCATCAAGTCTCCCTTGTAAAGGGCACGCTTACCAGCAAGAGAGATAACCATCTTGTCTGGGATTGAGTCGCTTGCCATCATCATGCCACTCTTCTTCACGGCTTCCTTGTCAATGGTCACATACACCGTATCGGTAGGAATGAGGTGCATGTCAGGATTCTTAGAACGTACCCAGTATTGGAGGATATTCTTCAGTTCGAAAGGCTCTTCGCCAAATTGCTTCTTCGCCTCTTCAGGATAGTCCTTGAAGAATTGTAAGATTTGAGCCTTGGCTGCTGGCTGCACTTCTACGTACTCATTGGTACCGGAACAATAGTCGAGTCGTGGCCATGTGATAGGAACAGAAGGTGATTCGTATGCGGGGCGGCACATCTGGTCAATGTACCAGTCTGTTTGCAGGTAACTCAAGTTGCAAACACGAGCATCTGTTCTGAATCCTTCCACGTCTTGGTTGTACCAAAGTGGGAAAGTATCGTTGTCGCCATTGGTGAAGATGATGGGGTAGCCTTCGTCTTGAAGGGTCATCAAGTAGTTCTGGCCAAAGTCACGACAAGTATAGCGACCGCTTCTGTCATGGTCATCCCATGTCTGTGAAGCCATCTGAATAGGCACGAGTAAGGTGATGATGGCTATCAGGGCAGATACGGCTACACCTTGGAGCTTGAGGTATTTCTTCACTAAGTCGATGATGGCAGCTACGCCAATTCCACACCAGATAGCGTAGGCATAGAATGAACCCGCGTATGCGTAGTCACGTTCACGAGGTTGGAGAGGTGTTTGGTTCAGATAAACCACAATAGCCAAACCTGTCATGAAGAAAAGGAAGAACACCACCCAGAACTGTCTGATTCCTCGTTTTCCTCTCCATGCTTGCCAGAACAGGCCGATAAGACCTAATATCAATGGTAAGCAATAGAACACGTTGTGTCCCTTGTTGTTCTTCAACTCATCAGGCAACTTGCTTTGGTCTCCCAATCTTGCGTTGTCTATGAACGAAATACCTGAAATCCAGTTGCCATGTTCCAACTCTCCATTGCCTTGTATGTCGTTTTGCCTTCCCGCAAAGTTCCACATGAAGTATCTCCAATACATGAAATTGCATTGGTAGGAGAGGAAGAACTTGATATTATCGAATTGTGAAGGTACTTTCACCATAATGTTTTCTCCACAGCGATCGTATGGCACTTCCGTACCATCTACGCCACCCATCCATTCCTCGTATGATTGGGTATGGCCAGCGTCATACATTCTTGGGAAGAACATGTTTTGAGCGTATTCGTATTTATTCTTGTGGCTCACGATGAAGTAAGAGTCTTTCTCGTCGGCGGAAGCCTTTTCCTTGCGTTGCCAGATGGGAGCACCCTCTGTCATCACAGGTTTGCACATGTTGCCTTCTTGTTCGAGCTTCACCTGAGAAGTGTAGGCTTGTCCGTAGAAGAGAGGACGGTCACCATACTGGTCACGGCTCAGGTAATTACCCAATGTGAAGATGTCCTCGGGTGAGTTTTGGTCCATAGGAGGATTGGCAGATGAGCGAATCACTATCAGTGCATAACTTGAATAGCCTATCATCAGCATCAAGAGGCACAATAATGTGGTATTTTTGATGCGGGCATTGATGAGTGGAATCATCTTCTTTTCTACCTTCACCTTACGGTTCAGAACAAACCAAAGGACAACCAAGAGGATGACACCAATCACCACTGCCGACCAACCATATCCATAGAAAGGAATACCCAGTAAGGCAATGCTCAATGTGAAAGCAATGTTTTGGCGCAGTTGGCTCTTGTCGGTAAATGTCTCGTAGATAGCCCAAATCACGGTAGCCACCAAGAGGAAGATGTAAATGATTTCTCCCGTATTGAACGGACAATGAAGCACGTTTACAAAGAGTAATTCAAACCATCCGCCCACTGTGATGATGCCAGGCACTACGCCATAGAGCACGGCAGCGACGATGACAAATGAGATAACCAATGCAATGAGCGAACCCTTGGTCTCGATGTTGGGATACTTGCGATAGCAATACACCAAGACGATGGCTGGAATACAAAGCAGGTTTAACAAGTGTACACCGATAGACAATCCAGTTATATAGGCAATGAGAACTAACCAACGGTCAGAATGTGGCTCGTCGGCATGGTCTTCCCATTTCAAAATCAGCCAAAATACAATAGCGGTAAGGGCAGAAGAGTATGCATATACCTCTCCCTCAACGGCAGAGAACCAGAACGTGTCGCTGAACGTATAGATAAGTGCGCCCACCAAGCCAGATGCTTCAATGGCAATGAGCTTGCTCGTGGTCAGTTCGCTCCAGTCTTTCATAATCAACTTCCTTGTCAGGTGTGTGATTGACCAGAACAAGAAGAGAATAGTAGTTGCTGAAAGCAATGCACTCAACATGTTCACCATAAATGCAACCTGAGTGGGGTCGCTGGCAAACTGAGAAAAGAGGTTTGCCGTAAGCATGAAGAAAGGAGCACCTGGTGGGTGACCGATTTCAAGTTTGTAACCAGTGGTGATAAACTCTGGACAGTCCCAGAACGATGCTGTGGGTTCTATCGTAGAGCAATATACGAAGGCGGCAATGGCAAATGCCAACCATCCCATTATATTGTCTACTAATTTGTATTGTTTCATGGATTTAACCTATAAATAAAATTTGTCTTATCAAATACTTATGCTCATTTGCACTTTTCCGTGCAAAGTTAATTAAAATTATTGACATACAAAAAAAAGGCATAAGATATTTGTTCAATTGCACTTTCTCTTAAGGAACATATTGATTGATAGACGACTTATAAAACCAAATTGCCTCCAAAAATCAATAATGCGTAGCGTACGATTTTACCTAACGTAATGCTGATGGTAGTAATGAGTAGGTTGGCTCTCATCAAACCTAAGGCAATAGTAATGGCACTGCCAATAACTGGTACGAAGGCGAAAAAGCCCATCCAAGCTCCACGACCGGCCATGAATCTCTCTGCACGGTCTAAGTCTTTCTTCTTTACATGTAAGTAGCGTTCAATCCATTCCATCTTGCCCATCCTACCTATGCCGTAGTTCAACAACGACCCCAATACGTTGCCGATGGTTCCGTAAACGGCAAGGGTGAAAGGATCTAAGCCTGCTGCCATCAAGCCAATCATCACAGTCTCACTACTGAATGGAAAGAAACTGCCAGCCGTGAATGCGGAAATCAGCATCCCCCAATAACCGTACTGAATCAGAATTTCAACGAAGGCATCCATATATTATAATAGGTGATAAACAGAGTGACAATCACGATGACATGAAAAGAGAAATTGGTGAACCGCGTCTGGGTGGTGGCGATGAAATGACCGATAAGAGGAGCGGTATTCACGATGAGCATACTCAGTAGGATGGTGTAATGATGCGGTTGCAAAACGGCAAAGATGATGCAACAAATGCCAACGGTGATAAAAACCTCGTAAAGCATTCGGGTGCGTATCTTGTCAGCATATCGCTTGCGCAAGTAATGAATGGTGCCTACAAGAAACAAGAACACTACCCAACCAAACGTCACCATCTGATGTTGGGTAATGGAGGAATAGTCGAAAGGGGTGGAAAATTGGGTAAGGGAAGGGAAATGGTTGAAGAGAGTATCGTATTGCTGGCGATAAATCATGTAGCCACCGATAAACCAATAAGGGGTTATCAATCCCAACAGGGATGCAACGAAACTTCTCGCACCAAACGCCAAGATGTTGAAAATCATCAGTATCCATAAGATGGGTACGAAGTAGAGAATCTGGACGAAAACCACACTTGCCATACCTATGGCAAAGAAAGCATAGAACACCCACCCCGTGGCATAAGCGTTTTGGTAAGCCTTGAAGAATGACAGGTAAAAGGCAATGAGACACAATTGGACAATCGTGGCTTGCAGGGAGTGTAATAGGAATATAGCCATGACAGACATGAACAGGAACGAACAAGACACCATACGACTGAAGATGCGAATGAGTGAGTTGGAATTGTTGAGCTCTGCCATGAGGAGTGTGGAAATGGCAAGGATGATGGTCTGCATCCACAATTGCTGTTCCCATGCTCCGTAGAGAATGCTCATCACTAACCCATAGACAATGGTTAGTGGAAGAGCAATCCTACTTTCTGCAATGATATTTTGTGATCTCTTATGCGACATTATAGGTCACTGCCGATGTCTGAGCGGAAATACTTGTCGGTGAATTGAATCTTTTGTGCTTCGTTGAAGCATTTCGCCAATGCTTCCTCCTTGTCTTTTCCATAGCAACTAACGGCTATCACTCGTCCGCCATTGGTGACTACTTGACCGTCTTTCATTGCCGTTCCGCTATGGAACACCACGCAATCTTCCACTTGGTCTAACCCTGTGATGGGATAGCCTTTCTGGTAAGCTTGTGGGTAACCTCCGCTGACAAGCATCACACATACGGCTGCTCGCTTGTCAAACTCTACCTTACACTGGTCTAACGTGCCATGAGCTACGCCTTGGAAAAGGTCAACGATGTCGCTCTTCAAACGCAGCATCACACTCTCTGTTTCGGGGTCGCCCATCCTGCAATTGTATTCAATGACCATAGGATTTCCACCTACATTGATCAGTCCGAAGAAGATGAATCCCTTGTAGTCAATACCTTCCTCTGCCAGTCCCTCTACGGTAGGACGGATGATGCGATTTTCTACCTTTTCCATCCATTCCTTGTCGGCAAAGGGAACGGGTGTCACGCTTCCCATTCCGCCCGTGTTCAGACCCGTGTCGTGCTCGCCAATGCGCTTATAGTCTTTTGCTTCGGGAAGGATTTGGTAATGCTTTCCGTCGGTGAGGACAAATACGGAACATTCGATTCCACTTAAAAACTCTTCAATGACCACTTGTGCGGAGGCATTGCCAAACATTCCGCCCAACATTTCCTTGAGTTCTTTTTTTGCCTCTTCCAACGTAGGGAGAATGAGTACGCCCTTTCCAGCGCACAGACCGTCGGCTTTCAAGACGTATGGAGGGTTGAGTGTTTCCAAGAACGCCATTCCCTCATCGATGGTCGTACCGTCAAAAGTGCGATAGGCAGCGGTGGGGATGTGGTGTCTCTGCATGAATCCTTTGGCAAAATCTTTGCTTCCTTCCAACAGAGCTCCACCCTTAGACGGACCGATGACTGGGATGTGAGCCGTAGAAGCGTCGTTCTTGAATTCATCGTATATACCCTTTACCAATGGGTCTTCTGGTCCAACCACCACCATGTCTATCTGATGATCTTTGGCAAATTGCTTGATGGCTTCAAAGTCGTCAGCCTTGATATTCACGTTCTCGCCAACTCCGCTTGTTCCTGCGTTTCCTGGTGCAATGTAGAGTTTTCCCACTTGTTTGCTTTGGGCGATTTTCCAAGCAAGGGCATGTTCTCTACCGCCACTTCCTAACAATAATATATTCATTTTGGTGTTTGTATTTATTTCAGGTATGTATCAAAATAGTCACTGATTCTCTCGTGTAGGTGAACGCTGCTGTGCCCCATCATGTTATGAGGCTCGCCAGGGTAAGCAAAGAAGTCGGGTTGAGTGCCAGCCTCTACGCAAGCTGAAAGGAATGAGAGACAATGTTGTGGAACCACCGTGTTGTCATTGTAGCCCGTGATGATTTGGAGCTTTCCCTTCAAGTTCTTTGCTTGTTTGATCAATGAGGTTTTCTCGTAACCTTCAGGATTGGCTTGTGGTGTGTCCATGTATCTCTCTCCGTACATCACCTCGTACCATTTCCAGTCGATGACGGGACCGCCAGCCACACCCACCTTAAACACGTCGGGGTGATTGGTCATCAAGGTGATGGTCATATATCCTCCGAAGCTCCATCCGTGAACGCCCATCTTGTCTGCGTCAACGTAAGGCAAGGTCTTCAGAAACTCCACGCCCTTCATCTGGTCTTGCATCTCTATCTGTCCCAATTGGCGGAAGGTGGCTTGCTCAAACTCTCTGCCCCTGTTCTCGCTTCCCCTGTTGTCGAGGATGAATAGCAGGTAACCTTTCTGAGCCATGTACGTTTCCCAACCACGTGAACAGTAGTTCCAACGTGCATCTACATTATGCGCATGAGGACCACCGTAAACATATATGATGGTAGGATATTTCTTGGATGGGTCAAAGTTGACGGGTTTCACCATGCGGTAGTATAGGTCTGTCACGTTATCGGCAGCCTTGATTGTGCCGCAGGAATATTCTGGCACTTGGTAATCTTTCCAAGGATTCTCGGCAACGAATAATGTCTTGCTTTGGTTCTTCATATTCGTAACGGCAATCACCCTTGGCACTTGTGGCTCTGAATATTTGTCGAGGATGAACGTGCCGTTGGCAGATAGAGTTGGCGTATGCCAACCTTTTCCATTGTCTAAAAGCGTTTTCTTTCCATTCTTCACGTTCACGACAAAAGTGTTTCGCTGGATGGGAGAAAGCTCGTTGGATTGGTAGAGAATACACTTTTCCTTGGTGTTGAATCCCAACACGTCCAACACTACCCAGTTGCCGTCGGTCAGTTGGGTGTATGTCTTCTTGGAAAGGTCATATATATATAGGTGATTGTAACCATTGCGCTGACTTTGGAATACAAACTTGTTGCTGTCCCAAGGCAAGAACATGATGGGGTGGAGTGGTTCCACGTATTTGTCGTGTTTCTCTTGGTATAGTTCTTCCTTTTTCTCGCCCGTAGTGGCATCATAGCTGATGAGTTGACAGTCATTCTGGTCACGGTTCAACTCAAACATATAAATGGTTTGGTTATCTGGGCTCCAGGCGATATTTGTGAAATATCGGTCAACGGGGTTGGCTGTTTTCAAGTAAACCGTCTTCTCCGTCTTCAAGTCGTAAACGCCTACCGTTACCACGTGAGAGGTTTCGCCTGCCATCGGGTATTTGTCGGGTTCGTAGGAGGCTACACGGGTGAAGATGTTCACCTGCGGGTAATCTGTAACCATGGTCTGATCCATGCGATAGAAGGCAAGTCGTTCTCCGTCAGGACTCCAGAACGTGCCTTTCTCAATGCCAAACTCATTGCGGTGAACACTTTGTCCATACACGATTTCTCGTGAGCCGTCGGTGGTGAGTTGTCTTTCCTTTCCTTGGGCATCAAGAACGCAGAGTTGTTGGTTATCGTTCAAGTAAACTGAAGCCTTTGACGTTGCCACCCATTCACGGGAATTTTCCTTTGAGGTGCTGTCTGCCCAGACCACTTTCTTTTGCTTGAAGTCTATCAGCATCATCACATGGTCTCCGTAAACGGATACAAGAGGCTTCTCGGCATCATGGAATTCTGTGGACAATAAATGCCGTACTGGGTGAGAGATTCCACTACCTTTCACCCAACTGTTGATTTGTCTCAGGGTAAAAAGTGTATTCTCCTTTCCCGTTTTCATGTTTACCAAGAAACATTCTTCTACATCTTGTCGAATCAACTTATCTCCCCACCATGTATAATATTTGTTTGCAGGAACCATGTTTCGGTAGTTGTTACCACCGAAATTCAAGTCTTCCAAGGTGAATTTCTTTGCTTGAGCATTGATGTCCATGTGGGAGAAAAGTGCTAATAAACAGATAAGAACAAATTTAATCTTCATCATCGTCAAATCTTCTTTTGTTTCCGAAATCCTTGTTGCCTCGTTTCTTCTTGTCGTTAAAGCGTCCTCCATCCTTTCCAAAACGGTTGCCGTCTTTCCCAAATCGACCTCCATCCTTGGAGAAACGCTTGTCCCCCTGTCCGAATTTCTTGTCTTTCTTGTCGAATCTTCTATCACCATTGAAATGGCTGTCGTGGTCGTGGTCGAAGAATTTCTTGGCTCGTTCCTTTCTTGCAGCCTCACGTTCCTCTTTCTCGTTGGCACGTTCCAGAGAAAGGAACCTGAACGAGCGGATGTCTTGTCCTTCATTCTCTTCTTCCTCTTCCAAGCGTTTCTTGAAGTCGCGGTTTTTCTTGAAACGATGTTTCTCCGCCATTGCCTTCTTTTCCTCTTCGGTCTTGACGATTCCACCTTCTTGGCGGAACTCTTTCATCTTTCCCTCAAACATGGAGTACTTGCGGAACTCGCATTCCAGACTTCCGTTAAACACGGGGATTTTGATAGAAGGCTTCAGTCCAATCTGCTCAAAGCATTCCTCACGGTAACTCAAAATCCATGCGTCGTTGCCCGTGAATTGGTGCTTGAGCTTTTCGCCAATCATCTTGTAAGTAGCCAAGAGGTTTGGTGTGGAGATGCGCTCTCCGTATGGTGGATTGGTGATCATGATGGCTTTCTCTGCTGGTTTCGTGAAATCCTTGAAGTCGGCAGCCTCAATGGTTATCTCATTGGCAAACCCAGCAGCCCTGACGTTCAGACGGGCTTTGCCCACCGCTTTCATGTCGATGTCGTAACCGTAGATATGATGTGTAAACTCGCGTTCCTTGGAATCGTCGTTGTAAATCATGTCGAAAAGGTCTGCGTCGAAGTCGGGCCATTTCTCGAATGCATATCCCTTGCGGAATATGCCAGGACTCATGTTGTGGGCAATCAATGCAGCCTCAATCAACAAGGTTCCCGAACCACACATCGGGTCAATGAAGTCGGTGTCTCCCTTCCATCCCGTCATCAGTATCATTCCTGCGGCAAGCACTTCGTTTAACGGTGCTTCCACGCTCTCTTGACGGTAGCCACGACGATGCAACGATTCTCCGCTGGAGTCTAACGAAAGAGTGGCGTTGTCTTCTGCCACGTGGATGTTCAGGCGGATGTCTGGATTGGCAACCGAGATGTTGGGGCGTTCGCCAGTCTTCTCACGGAACTGGTCAACAATGGCATCTTTTACCTTGTAAGTTACGAATCGGGAATTACGAAACTCTTCGGAGTAAACAACAGAATCCACGGAGAATGTCTTTCCCTTGAGGATGTATTGACTCCAGTCGATTTTCTTCACTTCCTCATACATGTCGTCTGCGCTCTTTGCCTTGAAGTGGCAGATGGGCTTCAGAATGCGTATAGCCGTATGCAGTTGGAAGTTGGCACGATACATCATTTCCTTGTCGCCGGTAAATGACACCATGCGGCGACCAATTTGTACGTCGTTGGCTCCCAACTCTATTAATTCCTTTGCTAACACGGGTTCCAGCCCCATGAACGTTTTTGCTATCAGTTCCATATTTGTTATTTATATATTATCTATTTCGCAACCTGTCTATTTCAGTTTTTGCTTGATGAGTACGGTTATGTGACACATGACAGAGCTTTTACTGATGAATGTTTATTGAAATGTCAGTTCTTCCTTTTCAGGATGCTTGTCAATGTGAATGGTGTCGCCGGCGTGGTTCTCACCATTGAGTATGCGTTCGCAGATTCCATCCTCGATGTGATTCTGAATGGCTCGCTTCAGTGGACGTGCTCCAAATTGTACGTCGTAGCCTTTCTGTGCGACAAACTCCTTGGCTTGGTCGCTGATCTCCAGATGGTACCCCAAGTTTTCTATTCTCTTGAACAATCCCTTCAGTTCAATGTCGATGATCTTCATGATGGCGTTCAAGTCAAGCTGGTCGAACGTAATGATTTCGTCTAACCTGTTCAGAAACTCTGGGGCGAATTGCTTGCTCAAGCTCTTCTGTATGATTGAGCGTGCGTATTCCTTGTCTTTGTCGTCAATGCTCAGACCTACGGTTCCGTTCGAGGAGAAACCGATGCCTCTTCCAAACTCTTTCAGTTGGCGGGTACCAGCGTTAGTTGTCATGGTGATGTTGGTGTTGCGGAAGTCTATCAATCTACCGTTTCCGTCAGTCAACCTTCCTTCGTCGAGTACTTGCAAGAGGAGGTTAAACACATTGCCGTGAGCTTTCTCTATCTCGTCGAGCAATACGATAGAGTAGGGCTTCCTGCGCACTTTCTCGGTCAGTTGTCCGCCTTCCTCATATCCCACGTATCCCGGAGGTGCTCCCACCAATCTCGATACGTTGAAGCTCTCAGTATATTCGCTCATGTCTATGCGGATAATGGCATCATCAGAGCCAAACATAAACTCGGCAAGTCTCTTGGCAAGATAGGTCTTACCCACGCCGGTGGGGCCTAAGAACATGAATACGCCAATGGGATGGTTGGGCTCTTTCAGTCCGATGCGGTTTCGCTGAATGGCTTTCACGATTTTCTCTATGGCTGGGTCTTGTCCGATAACCACGTTCTTCAGTTCGTTTGCCATTCCTTTCAGACGAATACCTTCAGCCTCTGCCATTCGTTGCACGGGTACTCCCGACATCATGGAAACCACGTCAGCCACCTCCTTGTCGGTGATGGTCTCACGCTCGCTGCCATCGTTTGCCAGCCATTGCTTGTTCAACTCTTCCAGTTCCGCTTCCAGTTCGGTCTGTCGGTCACGGTAACGGGCAGCCAACTCAAAGTTCTGGTTGCCTACGGCATCTTGCTTCTTTTCCTTGATAAAGCCGATTTCCTTTTCCTTTTCCGTGATTGATGGTGGCACTTGCGCATGTTGCAAGTGTATGCGAGCTCCCACCTCATCCATGGCATCTATTGCCTTGTCGGGGAAAAATCTGTCGTTGACATATCGCTCTGTCAATTTGACACAGGCGTTTATGGCATCTTCCGTATAGGTAACGTGATGATGCTGTTCGTATCGGTCTTTGATGTTATGCAGAATGACGAGCGTCTGCTCCGTCGTGGTAGGATCTACGATAATCTTCTGGAACCTGCGCTCCAATGCACCGTCTTTCTCGATGGAATTACGGTATTCGTCGAGCGTGGTTGCGCCTATACATTGAATGGTTCCCCTTGCCAATGCAGGCTTCATGATATTGGCAGCATCCATGCTTCCTGGTGTGCTTCCTGCTCCAATCAACGTGTGAATCTCGTCGATAAACACGATGATGTCGGGATTGCTCTCCAACTCCTTCAACAAGGCACGGATGCGTTCCTCAAATTGTCCACGGTATTTCGTACCTGCCACGATGGCGGTCATGTCAAGGTTCACCAATCGTTTGTTGAAGAGGATAGGAGAGGTGTGGTGCTGGGCAATCATCTGTGCCAGTCCTTCTACGATGGCGCTCTTTCCAACACCGGGTTCACCTATGAGGATAGGATTGTTTTTCTTCCTTCTGCAAAGGATTTCCATCACCCTTTGTATTTCCTTTTCCCTTCCTACCACGGGGTCCAACTTCCCGTCGATGGCAGCTTGTGTCAGGTCGGTAGAGAAGTTGTCGAGCACAGGGGTGTTTCCGCCTGGCTTCTTGTTTTGGGTGGTGGTGTGAGAACCATTGTCTGCTCTCATCCCTGCGTGATTGCCCTTGGTAGGCTCTGCCTCGTCCTCAAACTCGTCGGGCAGGTCTAATCCACTTTTAACGGTGGATGCTGATTGTTTCAAGAATATCAATGTATCTTCGTAATTCATTTTGTTTTGTTCTAATACCTCCTTGGCACCATTGTTCACTTGGTCGTGTAGCATAGCCAACAACAGGTGTTGCACATCTACGGTCTGGGTTCTTTGCAGACGTGCTTCCAATACGGCAAGTTTCAGGATGTTGCTGGCTTTCTCGTTCAGCATCACCCCGTTATCTATCTTGTAAGGCAAATATACGTCGTTATCCTCTGCCTTTTTTTCCAATGCTTCCTTGAAAGCCTTGATGTCGATATGATGATAATTGAAAAGGTCCATCAGAGGAGATTCCTTTTCACGTATCATTCCCAAAAGCAAATGTTCTGGTCCTACCCATTTGCTTTTCAGACGTGTGGCTTCTTCTCTGCTGAACGCAAGTATTTCTGACACTTTTTGTGAAAACTGACTTGTCATGGTTGTCCTTTTACCTTATATTATTATTCTGAATAAATTTGAATGTCAATGAATTTCATACAAAGATTGTGCCAAGATTATCTCGTTATCATTCCCTTTATTATTTCACACGATATAAAATCACCCTACTGTTCAGTCCTGATGGCACACGAGGCCAGTTCTCGTATGTGGTCTTCTGGTAGTTGATGTCCACCACGTTGATTTCATTCATCTTTCGCCATTTCTTGCCCTCACGGTCGAGTTGAGAAATGCGGTTGGCAGGAAGGTTGGTCACTTCTATCCTGATGGTGTTCACTCCTTCCTTGAACACATTGCTGAATGACAGCAGGTAAGGCACTGCCCAGGCACAACCGATGTATTGGTCATTAATGTACACGCGTGCGCTCTCACGAACATCACCTAAATCTATAATCCAGTCGTTACAGTCTGCCAAGTCTTTCTTGGTCAGTTTCAACTTGGCGGAGTAAACGCCCGTTCCCATCAGGTTTGCGGTGTTCTCGTCAATGTTCTCCCAAGTCTTCAGGTTGTCTATGAAGTATTGCTTGTTGATTTCAGGCACGCTTTCCGTAAACGTCAGATACCATCCGTTGCTCAACAATTTCCCTTTGTTGTCGAAGGGCTTGTTCTTTCTCAAGGGAAGGGTCTTCACCGTTTCCTCTTCCTGGTTGAATGTTTGCAAAATCATACTTTCGCCAGAGCGAAGGTTAATGGTCACCTCGCCTTTGTTGGTTTCAGCCATGTATCTCTCGCCATTCATGGGGTTAAACCACATCGCATTGGCAAAATCTACACCTAATTTCACGCTCTCGTTGATGTCGTTGGGTGTCAGGTTGGCAATGAAGTAATGATAACCTTTGTCATTGCTTCTTCTGATCATGTTCAGTCCATATCGTGTCTTCATCATCTCCATTCGTGCGCTCTTTGCCATTTGCTTTCCGTCAATGCCATAGACGATGTTGGCACCTTGCGCCTTCAGTTGTTCGATGTGAGCCTTCAACTTCTCTGTCATGATGTTGTTGCCGGGGATGATGAGCCCCTTGTATCTCGTTCCAGCCGACGTCTGCAACATACCGTTCACGAATTGCGTGGTGAGCAAGTATTTCTCGCTGATATAGTCGCAGTCGTAGCCCAGCGAGTCGATTTGCAAGATGGCTTTGATGAACGCAGGAGCTTTCTTGTCCATGGAGTGTATGTCGAACTGCATCAAGAGCTTCTTTGTGTCGTTTTGCCACATGTCACGCACGGGCAGGTAAACGAGGAAGTCGTTGTCGGGCTTACCCCATTGCAGGAAACTTTGGCAACGCTCCACGTATTTCATGAAGTTGGGTGCATCTCGCCAAATGGAGTTGGTGGGCGACATGTCGATTGAGGCATAGAATTTCCATCCTGGCCACTCGTCGTCTTTGGGCGAGTAGGCTGTGCCGTGGAAGAACATGTGGTTCACGCCAGCGCAGAACATCAAGTCCATGTCGGGCTTCAGTTGCGACAGGGATGTACGGAAATGCTCTGTCAACCAAGTGAAGGTTTCGCTCGACGTGTATTTCTTGCCCATGATGTGAGCAGCACTCGGAGCGTATTTCAACATGGAAAGGTCGGAGAAGTTCTTCTTGGTCATTTCTGGGTCGGTACGCAATCCCTTGATGCCAAACTCTGAGAGTCCAAAGCCTTCTATCTCTGGGATGTCCACGGCAGCGTAGCAATCGATGAGGTTGCCAGGCGTACCGTGTGCTTGGTTGCGTGTGATGGCTCCATGAGAATGTGCCCAAGCTGTCCATTGCTCTGTGAAGTTCTCCAATACCAAGTCGCCGATAGTCTCACGATAGTCTGACACCACCTGCTTGTCTCCTTGTATCAGTCGGTCGAAGTTTTCCTCCAACTTATATCCCCTTCGCTTGGCAAACTCGTCTAAGAGGGTAGGAGTCCAGTTGGCACCATACACCTCATACGAGTCGTTGAAGAACGTATGTGGGTAGTTCACGCCATATTGACTGAAAGCCTTGTCGAAATGCTCCAGGTAATGCTTCACCGCCATCTTGTCGAAATGGTCTATTACCCATCCCTCACCGCCTGGGGCAGCACGTTTCACCTTCTGTCGGGTGCGTGAGTTGTATTGGGCGATGATGTGCCATTGGTGAGACGATTTTTTCACCTTGGGAGCTTTCCATGACAGTTTGTCATTGATGACGAATGAGGTGACGTCGAAACATTTCTTTTCTCCCGTGAGGGTCTGGGTGAATGCCATCACCTTTCCCAACTTGGCGTATGGCTTTTCTTTCTCGTCCACGGCAAGGCTCAGGTCTTTCACCTTCTTGCCTGTGAAGTCTTTTTCCACGAACACCACCTTGCAAGCGGCTTCCTCGATGGGTACCCACGGACCGCCGAATGGCCACCCCGTACCCGTTGCCATCGAAATCTCTATATCATCTCTCTTTCCTTCCTCTTCCACGAATCGCAGCATCTTCATCCACTTATCGGTGAGGTAGGGGATATTGTTGTTGTCGTTGCCTTGCACGCCATAGATAGGAGTGATCTCAAGTGCGCCTATGCCGTGGTTGGCATATTGCTGCATGTTCCATTGCAGGTTGTTCTCGTCCACGGCTGAGCCAAACCACCACCAGCGTGCGCCTGGCTTTGCCTCTCGTGTGGGCGTAGGCCATTGTTGGGCACTTGCAGGTGCCAATATGCTAAGGGCGAGAATGAGTTGACAGATTCTTTTTTTCATCGTTTGCGTTATTTTAGTTATGGTTATTCATGATGATAGGGTTCTCCTTTGATAATGGTGCAGGCACGGTAAATCTGTTCCACGAACAACAGACGTACCATCTGGTGACTGAATGTCATCTTCGAGAGCGACAACTTTTCATTTGCTCTCGCATAAACGGCATCCGAGAATCCGTAGGGACCGCCTACGACAAACACCAGTCGCCTTGCTGTGTTCTGTTTTCTTTGCAACCAGTCGGCAAACTCAATGCTTCTGTATTCCTTTCCGTGTTCATCCAGCAGCACCACGGTATCAGAGGGTTGCAATTTCTGCAAAATCAGTTCCCCCTCCTTGTTCTTCTGTTGCTCTTCCGTCAGACTTTTGGTGTTTTTCAGGTCGGGAATGACGGTTATCTCAAAGGGGATGTAATGGCTTATCCTCTCCGTATAGTCGTTGATGCCCACAGCCAAGTGCTTGTCCGTGGTCTTGCTAACGAGAATGAGTTCCGTCTTCATAGTGCTTATGATTGTTAATTATTAAGGTCTTGTTCTTTTTGCGCGTAGATGCTCTTGCCGTGATGAAGTGGACAAAGAGTTTCGTCTTTGTCTATCGGAGAATATTCGTGCTTGCGCTTGGGATTCATGGGAAACCATCCCTTTTCCACACGTTTTTTTTGCGAGAAAAGCTCGCCTATCGACCAGAGGAATGAGGCACCCAATACTCCGAGGAGGGACGACCAGAAAACATTTGCCACGCAGAAAGCACATCCTATGCTCGTGATTCCGAAAATGAGAAACACCCACCAATACTTCGTGCCAGTGTGATATTCGGTCTTGATGACCAGCGGGTGGAAGAATCCAATGGTCAGAAATGTGCAAATGGCAATGATGACACCAGTGAAATGAAATTCCATTTTTATAGTTTTGGTGCAAAGGTACACAAAATTATTTAATTATGGAAGAATAGAGGAGATATTTTCTTTTGACAATACCCTTCTAACCAAATCAAGAAGGGATTGGGAAGGTTGGTTTTCTGCATTGCAAGGGAGTAAATACCAACAAACCGTCCATGAGAGTTGTTGACCTGGATTGAGGGCGGTATATGCTCCTTGGCTTTCCAGTTCAATATATGTTGTTCCTCTATTGACATAAACTTGAACCTCAGCTTCGCCTGGGGCGGGTTGAGAAGCATCAAGGTCCGTAAACTGCTTAACGAGCAACAAACCATTATTGGTGTATGCAAGCCATCCCTTTCCGTCAGCGTTAATCTTACGGTTTTCGTTTATTGCATCTGCCTGATACCATGCTGCATTGTGTGCAAACTGAAATGGGAGTAGGTTGTCGGGGGAGATGCTTTCTTTAGAAGCATCGAAGAAGATAAGACCACTGTTTGGTACTCGTGTGATTTCCCACGGTGCAACGGAACGTATCGTGTCAGTAACATTCTTGATGGAGTAGGTGATAACGATGGCTTTTCGTTGTTTATCGGTCGTAAATTTCTTGCTGACTTGCAGTCCAAGACGTGATGAGGGTTGACTGGTCATAACGATTGAATCATCGTTTTGTTCAACGGTATATGGTTGTTTGTCAAACTCAGATACAGGAGGCCAGTTCCATTCTCGTTGTGGACTTGTCCAGAATGTGCTGCCAAATGACTCAGGCCATCGTAATTGAGAGATAACTTCCGTTTCGTCGTATTTCAACGATAGGATTTTTCCTCCATTCTCGCTAATCATCATGTGAAGGTTGCCAACGTTGATGAAATACTTTTGTTCTTCTTGATTCTGACCTTTTGGCATTGTTGCCGATGCGGTATTGACGAATAATAGTGCCAAACAGAATATGGTAGCAATTCGTTTCATATTTAAAGCTTTTTTTGTAATTCGGGGATAAAGTTATCCATTATCTTTGATTCATGAAAGAAAAATCTGAAAAATTCGCGTTATTTCTTTGGCTTTGTCGTATTTTTATTTTATCTTTGCCCAAAATGTTAAATGTCAACTAAAAACTTAATCAAAAAAATGGAAAATAACGCAGCTTTGATTGCCCAATGTGAGGAAAGGGCAAAACAATGGCTTTCTCCAGCCTTTGACGAGGAGACACGAAAAGCAGTCCAGGCAATGCTTGACAACGAGGACAAGACGGAGTTGATAGATGCCTTCTATCGCGATTTGGAGTTTGGTACGGGTGGACTTCGTGGTATCATGGGTGCTGGTACTAACCGTATGAACATCTATATCGTAGGTATGGCTACACAAGGCTTTGCCAATTATATTCTGAAGGCGTTCCCTGGCAGAACGGATCTTTCGGTGGTGGTGGGACACGACTGCCGCAACAACGGTCGTCTCTTTGCCGAGACCGTGGCTAACATCTTCTCTGCCAATGGCATCAAGGCATATTTGTTCGAGAGCCTTCGTCCTACTCCTGAAATCTCTTTCGCCATCCGTCAGTTGGGCGCACAGGCAGGTGTGAACGTTACTGCCAGCCATAACCCCAAGGAATACAATGGCTACAAGGCTTACTGGGATGATGGTGCACAGGTGCTGTCTCCACACGACAAGGGCATTATCGACGAGGTGAACAAGGTGACGATTGCCGACGTGAAGTTTGAGGGAAACAAAGACCTCATCGAAATTATCGGTGGCGAGATGGACGTAGATTATCTGAAGGCTGTCAAGGAGGCAATGGTTGATCAAGAGGTTATCCTGCGCCAGAAAGACCTGAACATTGTGTACTCACCTCTTCATGGTACAGGACGTGTCATTATTCCCGCAGCTCTGCGCACATGGGGATTCCAAAATATCCACGTGGTACCTGAGCAGATGGTGATAGATGGCAACTTCCCCACGGTGGTTTCTCCTAACCCCGAAAACTCTGAGGCAATGACACTTGGCATGAAACTCGGTACGAAACTCAATGCCGACCTCGTGATTGCCAGCGACCCCGATGCTGACCGCCTTGCTATCGTTTGCCGTAACAACAAGGGCGAATGGGAAATCCTCAATGGCAACCAGACAGCTATGATGTTCTCTTGGTACATCATCACCAATAAGAAGAAACTCGGACAACTGAAAGGCAACGAGTTCATGGTGAAGACCATCGTGACCTCAGAGTTGATTGCGAAGATTGCCAAGAAGAATGGCGTGGAACTGTTCGACGAATACACGGGCTTCAAGTGGATTGCTTATCGTATCCGTGTCAACGAGGGTGTGAAGAAATACATCGGTGGAGGTGAAGAGAGCTTTGGCTTCCTGCCATTCGATAAGGTACGCGACAAGGATTCACCAGCTTCTATCTGCTTGATTTGCGAGATTGCTGCTTGGGCAAAGGATAATGGCAAGACCTTGTACGACCTCTTGATGGACATCTACGCTGAATACGGATTCTCTCGCGAGTTTACTGTGAACGTGGTGAAGCCAGGTAAGACGGGAGCAGACGAAATCAAGCAGATGATGGTTGACTTCCGCAAGAATCCTCCTACAGAACTGGGTGGCTCGCAAATCGTTTTGTGGAAAGACTTTGAGAGCCTGGAGGCACGCAAGGCTGATGGTAGCGTAGAGAAAATCGACATGCCTGCTACGAGCAACGTGCTGCAATGGTTCTGCGATGACGACACGAAAGTGTCTGTTCGTCCATCAGGTACAGAGCCTAAGATTAAGTTCTACATCGAGGTGAAAGACCCAAGCTTCAAGTGCGCTGGTTGCTACGACCGTTGCATGAATGCTGCCGCTGAGAAGATTGAGGCTATCAAGCAGAGTTTGAATCTCGGCTAATCAGAATATTCCAGTTTCTCGTTCCCATGAAGTAAACATGTGAGAAACCACTGGTCACCATGCAAGAAACCATCGGTTACACATATAGTGACCGATGGTTTCTTGTATAGTTACTTGTTGAGAATCAATCTTACATATTCTTCAGACCAGAATCTTTTAAGCCTATATTGATTCCTAATTCTTGGAAAGTACAAAAAATCACAGACAAAGGGAGAAAGTACGTAGAAGGTGGAATGGAACTAAATCTAAGTAATCCTTTTGACCGATATACTTTTCTCGATTGCATTTCAAGGGCTTTAAGTGGTAATTATGGTTATCTCTTCAAAATGTTCCCCGACAATGCATTTTTTCGTGACATTATGGTAATCACAAAGAAATATGGACCAATTTGGTATAGTATTTCTTTTGTTTTTGGACTTCCGAATGGTGATGAATTTGAACAATATTTGAATTACCTTTATGGATATAAACACTCTAAATACAACCCTTTGTTTAGGGCACAGGACATTTTAAAATACTCAGAACTTTATCAATCAGTTATAGATGAGCACTGCTATAAAGGTCTAACAAACATTGGCCTTTATAATATAGGGAAAAGACTACAAGATTATAGAAAAATAAAGGATTTGAATGTGTTTGGAGACTATTCCATTGAGGAAGTATTGATGTTCTATTGTCTGCTCGTTGATAAGTTTAAACTGGAAGAAGATAATTTTTTATCTTTTATAGGTATTTTTGCTAATAGCGAAGGGAAAACAAATAGAGTTTTGAACGACTTTAGAAAGTTTGAAATAGAAAATACGGATTCCGAATGCCTGAAACCATTCATAAGGGACCGAGATCTGTTTCTGAGATTTACAAGTGCAACAAAAAGTAAAGCAGTAAAGTTTGAGCATGTTTTAGATGGAGTTTTTGAAATACAATTCTTTGATGATGCCCCCATTCGCACTAACTGCAAGAACAATACTTTACCTTTGCCTTATCTATATTAACTAAAAACAAATAATTATGTACGTAAGAATAAACTTACCATTTGTGCTACATTTATTCGATTTTAGCACTTTTTTACATCTAAAAGGATTTAATCTCGAAAAAAAACACTATGTTTGTAATCAAAAAAAACGTTAATCGTGGTCACGTTAATGCTGATAGTTTTAATAAAAATAGTTTTGGTATGAACAATAATGAGAAAGTTATTCAGCTTTACATTACGACTAAGAATGTTGCTGATAAAGAAAGAGAAAACCATTATATCGTTAATGGTATAGAGAGGCTTGAAGAGGTTAACAAACGACTTCACTTTAATGGAAATGAAGCTATTTATGTACATCTTTGTAATCCCATTGAATATGATGCGCTCTACTATCTTTTGAGTCTTTGGTGTAAGTCTCTTGTTGATAATGGTTATGTGCATACTGCCAAGCATCAACGCATGCCGATGCCTATAAGTGGAGAAGGCTATCATACTACTTATGGAGAAGGTAACAAACTATTAGAAGAAAGGTTTATGATTACATACGTTTAATACAATTGAAACCAATATGAAAGCGTTAACATTATCAATTTCCGAACAAACGAAATTCAGTTCAAGCGAAATAGCGGACGACATAAGCATTTTAACCATCAAATGGGCAGACAATGTTTTTGAACATGAGAAATTCTGGCTATGTCACAAGATGAGCAGTCTTCTATATACAATCTTAGGTAACAAGAAAAACCTTTGTAAAATTGATTTATCGAAATTTGATGGCATTGAACAATTTAACTCTGTATGCAACAACATAGTCGAAATTTTTTTTCCTGACACAGTTACATCAGTATATATAGAAAAAGCAAATTCTTTAAGAAAGTTGTATGCTAAGGGGGCTAAGTCTATCAGTATTGCAAAGGCTCCATGTCTGGAAACTATTGAATATGGTAACGGATTAGAAAAACTATCTTTACCTGATACGGGCATCAGAAATATAACAGTAGGGAAAAATATTAGGCTTCGGTCAGGTGCATTTAAGAATTGCAAGAATCTTTTATATGCCAAACTTGAAACAGGTGTAGATATTGAACCGGGTACATTTGAAAATTGCTCTAATTTACGGGAGGTTATCTTACCTGACGATTTATTAGTTATTGAGCCAAGTGTTTTCAAAAATTGTACAAAGCTTAGAAATATTGCAGGAGGGAAAAAAGTTAAACACATTTTTCCTTCAGCATTCACAGGCTGCCATAGCCTAAAAATGTTGGAATGCAAAGACTTTTACAGGTATTCTAATCTAAAGATCTCAGATAAAAAATGGATGGATACATTTCGTCCCTACAAGCCTTCAGGCAATATAAAAGCACTCATCAGCAATTTTGTACAAGAATTGAAGAAAATAGATATAGGTAAGTTCTAAAAATTAACATTTGTGAGTGGAAGCCTTACCTTCTGAATCAGTTCAGTTGGTTTGAGTGCCTCAAAAGGCATCCTTGGCTTGCGAAAGTGTTCGTTTATCCACCCATTTGAC
>Ga0247610_10001250_pt1 | contig 31893 bp, 26 predicted proteins | sample 174DNAGHGhighgp2_FD_193483 | JGI IMG/M metagenome (GOLD analysis project Ga0247610, IMG submission 193483) | Sheep rumen microbial communities from Palmerston North, Manawatu-Wanganui, New Zealand - 1742 DNA GHGhigh gp2 | ecosystem: Host-associated > Mammals > Digestive system > Stomach > Rumen...
ATGAAAAGTAAATTTATAATCTTTGCTCTTTGTTCTTTGCTCTTTATTCAGGCAAAGGCACAGGAATTATTGAATTATCCGCTGGATACGGTGAATGGCGAAGAGGTCTATCGTTATCAAGTGGAAAAAAGTATCGGTTTGTACCGCGTGGGTGTGAATTTCAACGTGCCGCAGAGCGAGATCATTCGTCTTAATCCGCAGCTGCGTGAACGTGGCCTGCATTACGGCGAGATCCTATTGATCCCGACCCATCGTCCGGTGGTCATTCAGACGCAGGCACAGGTGGTAGAGACCGTTATTACGGAGACGAAAGTACTTCCTGCGCCGGCACCGAAGGACACCATCGCACAGAAGGACACCGTGGTAGCCACTCCGGATACCGTCGTTGTGGCGGATAGCGTGGCTGTTGCGCCGTACACCCGTCGTGTGATGGAACTGGCGTTGATGTTGCCTTTCGAGAGTCAACAGACCAAGCGCAGCGGTAATGCCGAGCGCATGATGGAGGTGTACCAAGGCGCATTGTTAGCATTGCGGGATATGCAGAACGACAGCACATTGTACCGTCTGCGTGTGTATGACTCGGAGCGCAGCGAACGTCGTGTACTGGCGTTGTGTGACAGCACGGAGTTGGATAGTGTGCAGGCTATCATGGGTTTGGTTTATCCGATCCAGATAGAGCGTATGGCAGCATGGTGCGCCGCGCATCAAGTGCCGTTACTTTTGCCGTTCAGCGATGATATTGATCTGAGCAGTCATCCGCAAGTGCTGCAATTCAACTCGACCGATGAGCAAGAAGCAGACAGTCTGTGCGCATGGATCAAGCAGCAGGGCGACAGCATACACTGCGTGTTTGTAGAGGTGCGTGATGCGGACTTATCGAGTTCCGTTCGTACGCTACGCAAACGTATGAACGCGCATGGGATCAGTTATAGTGCACTGCCTTTACGCGACCTGCTGAACGACAGCGCAGCGTATGCACTGGATAGCGAGAAAGAGAATCTGATCATCCTTCATAGCGACCGGTATCAGCAAGCACGTGTGGTGCTCCCGCATATCGCTTCGCTGCGTAAGGTGGGGCATAAGGTTCGCATCGTAAGCCAGTATGCTTGGCAGAAAGAGAACATCGAGTTGCCGCAAGTCTATACGTCCGTTTTCACCGCTGATGCGAATCGGGAAGCCTATGACGCCATCTGGTCGCAGGCTTACGTGAGTGAACATGTGAGCGAGAATCCACGCTATGATTTATTAGGTTACGACCTGATGCGGGCACTGGTGGCATGGTTGAATGGAGAGAAAACAACGAACGGATTACAATCCAATATCCGTTGGGAGCAAGTGAATAATGGCGGTTGGCAAAACGCATGCGTAAAAGTTATTGCATATTAATCGCGCTGCTGGCAACTGTCGCCGCTTGTGCGCAGCCGCGCATGAAAGTGCCGGAATACTGGATCGGTGCGCATGGAGGCGTAACCGCCAGTTCCGTTATCTTCCGTCCCGCAGCCGACTACATGACACCAATCACCAATGCGTGTGTATTGGGCGGTAACGCGGGTTTGGTATTCCGCTTTGCCGCGCATAAGTACTGCCATTTCCAGATGGAACTGAACTATCAGCATCGCGGATGGGCGACAGGCAATGACACGGTTGCTCGTACGTCGCATAACCTGCATTACGTTGAGTTGCCGATCTTCATGCACCTCAATTTCGGTAGTCCCGTTTGCCGGTGGTTCTTTAATCTGGGACCTCAGATCGGTTATTGCGTATGGGACGAGAACAAGAGTATAGAGAATCGTTTCGACTGGGGATTAGCGGCAGGCACAGGTTTGTATGTACGCACCAAGCATGCGGGCGTTTATGAACTGGAGATCCGCTTCGACTACTCGTTCGGAGGTGTTGTGGGCACAGGCGTGACCGATAAATATAACATGGCCAGCCCGATGGACTTGAGTATCAACTTAGGATACTACTGGCCGATACAAAAGAAATTTAAACATAAAAAGCATACACATAATGAAGACCAATTACCAAGTGCGTTACGCGTCGAATCCGACGGACGCTAAGAGTTATGACACCGCACGTCTCCGTCAGGATTTCCTGATCGAGCGCGTGTTTGTAGCCAATGAAGTGAACATGGTGTACTCCATGTACGACCGTATGATCGTGGGCGGTGCAATGCCGGTAGGCGAGACCCTGCTGCTCGAAGCCATCGATCCGCTCAAAGCACCGTATTTCCTTACCCGCCGCGAGATGGGTATCTTCAATGTAGGCGGCAAAGGTCGCGTCATCGCCGGCGACGAGGTGTTTGAATTGGATTATAAAGAGGCGCTGTACCTCGGTCGCGGTGACCGCGAAGTGAAGTTCGAGAGCATTGATGCCAAGCACCCTGCCCTCTTCTATTTCAACTCGACTACCGCGCATTGTGCGTACCCGAATAAGAAAGTGACGAAAGCAGACGCGGTCGTAGCGCATATGGGAAGCCTCGAGATGAGTAACGAGCGCGATATCAACAAGATGCTCGTTAACCAAGTGCTGCCGACCTGCCAACTGCAGATGGGTATGACCGAACTGAACACGGGTAGCGTATGGAACACCATGCCGGCACACGTTCACAGCCGTCGTATGGAGGCGTATTTCTATTTCGAGGTACCGGAAGACCAGGCCGTGTGCCATTTCATGGGCGAGGTAGAAGAGACCCGTCACATCTGGATGAAAGGCAACCAAGCCGTGCTGTCGCCGGAGTGGTCAATCCACTCGGCTGCCGCTACGCATAACTACACCTTCATCTGGGGTATGGGCGGCGAGAACCTCGATTACGGAGATCAGGATTTCAGTAAGATAACCGATCTGAAGTAATATGACGTATCTGATTATTCGTTTGGCGACCTTAGGCAACGTGGCGATGACAGTTCCCGTCGTGGCTTCGTTGAGTAAGCGCTATCCGAATGATCGGTTCATTGTGGCAAGCAAGAAAGACCTGGCGGCGATGTTCGCTTCAATGCCGAACGTAGAGTTCCGTGAGGTGGACAACCACTTGGGTTGGAAAGGTGTGTTCGCAATCTGGCGGGCATGGCGAGATGAGATCGATGCAGTGATTGACCTGCAGGACTTGCCTCGGACACGACTCTTTGACTTGTTGATGTGGCTAAGCGGCAAGAAGGTGACGAAAGTGCGATACGGACGTTTTCACAAACATCTGATTACCAAATTAGGTGTTTGGAAGAAACAGTTGCCTTCGGAGTTCGAGCGTTACGAAGATGCTTTCCGCAGAGCGGGGCTGGAGACGGACGAGCGTTTTACCGCTATCACCAAAAACCTCGCCGCGTCCAAGAAAGTGATCGAGCGGTTTGGAGAGAAGAAAGGTCGCTGGATAGGTCTGGCACCCTTTGCCAAGAGTCGTTCGAACATGCTGCCTTACCGCGTCACCAAAGAGGTCATCGAGCGGTTAACCAAAGACAAGAAGACCCGTGTCTTCCTCTTCGGAGCCGGAAAGATCGAATGCGAGATGCTACGCCAATGGTCCACGGTCTTCCCGAACACAACAAGTGTCGCGGGGCAACTGAAACTGAAAGAAGAGTTGGAACTGATGCGTATGTTGGACGTGATGATCTGTATGGACAGCGCGAACCAACACCTATCAAGCCTAGTAGGCCTACGAGCCATCAGCGTTTGGTGCGCCACGCATCCGATGATCGGTTTTGCGGGTTGGAAACAAGCCCCCGACGATATCATCCAACGGCATGACTTACGATGCCGGCCGTGTACTTGTCACGGCACGAATCATTGTCGGTATGGCAACTACGCCTGCCGACAGATAGAAGCAGAAACAATAGTAAAACAGATATGAGTAAAATTATTTCATTAGCTAACCAAAAAGGAGGTGTCGGCAAAACGACCACTTCCATCAACTTGGCGGCGGCACTTGCAAAATTGGGCAAGCATGTGTTGCTCATTGATGCCGATCCGCAAGCGAACACCTCGTCCGGTCTGGGTGTGGAGATTCGCGAGTTGGATAATACGATCTACGAGTGCCTCGTGAACGGTGTCGATCCGCATTCGGCGATTGTACATACGAAGACAAAGAATCTGGACATGATTCCGAGTCATATCGACTTGGTGGGTGCAGAGATCGAGATGTTGAATATGGAGCACCGCGAGCAGTTATTGAAAAATGTCCTGACGCAGGTACGCGATGAGTACGACTATGTTTTGATTGATTGTAGTCCGTCTTTGGGGCTAATTACCGTCAACGCCCTGACGGCAAGCGACAGCGTGATCATTCCGGTGCAATGCGAGTTCTTTGCGCTGGAAGGTATCGCTAAGTTGCTGAATACGATCAAGATCATCAAGTCCAAACTCAATCCGGCGCTGAAGATCGAGGGCTTCCTGCTGACGATGTTCGACAATCGTCTGCGACTGAGCAATCAGGTGTACGAAGAAGTAAAACGTCACTTCGGCGATCTGGTATTCAATACCGTCATTGCGCGTAACGTACGTCTGAGTGAAGCGCCTTCGCATGGTGTGTCCGTTTTGGAATACGACTCCAGTTCGAAGGGAGCAAAGAACTACACCGCATTAGCCAAAGAATTAATTGCACGCAACAAATGAAAAAGATGACAGGACTCGGGCGAGGGTTAGACGCATTGATTGACACCTCGCATGTAGATACCAACGGCGGTAGTTTGATCTCGGAGATTGAACTCAGCGCCATCGTAGCCAACCCCGATCAGCCGCGTAGAACGTTCGATGAGGAGGCATTGCAAGAGTTAGCGGACTCGATTCGTGAGCATGGTGTGATATCACCTATCACGCTGCGCGACAACGGAGACGGCACGTATATGATCATAGCCGGAGAGCGTCGTTTCCGCGCGAGTAAGATAGCCGGCCTCGAGCGTATCCCGGCCTATATCCGCACGGCCAAGGACGAGCAGGTGATGGAATGGGCCCTTATTGAGAATATTCAGCGTGAGGACTTGGACGCCATCGAGATCGCTTTAGCGTACCAGCGTTTGATGGACGACTACGATTTGACGCAAGAGCGCATGGCAGAGCGCGTGGGCAAGAAACGTGCGACGGTAGCCAACTACCTGCGTCTGCTGAAACTGCCGGCAGAGATTCAAGTGGGTATCAAAGAGAAGAAGATTGAGATGGGTCATGCCCGCGCTATCTTGGCGACGCCTTTCGCGGAACGACAACTGGCGCTCTATCAGCGTATTCTCAAAGAAGGCCTCTCGGTGCGTAAAGTGGAAGAACTGGCACAGGCAGACAAGGCAGAGAGCACCAAACCCAAAGAGAAGAGTGCTAATCCATATGCCGCTTTGGAGAAAGAACTGAGCCACACCAGCGGACTGAAAGTGAAGATCCAGGCCGGTAAGGTGACCATCGCCTTCAACAACGAAGAAGAGTTAACAAACATTGCACAACGACTGCGTTGAAACGTTGGATTGTCATAGTATTACTGAGCGTGCTCTCGTTGCCGATCTGGGCGCATGAACCGGATAGCGTTTATTTCCGTAAACCGGACGCCGTCAAGGCCGTGTGGTTAGGCGCTATCGTGCCCGGCGCGGGACAGATATACAACAAATCCTATTGGAAACTGCCGATCGTGTATGGTGCGTTCATGGGCTGCGGGTATGCCATCCAATGGACGAACAACCGCTACTCGGGTTACAAAACGGCTTATCTCGATCTGTATAACGACATCCAAGCAGGGACGGTTAGCGAAGACCCGAGCAAGAGCTATATCGCCGTCATTCCGGAGGGGTATGACTTGACCCGTGTGGGTGGTCAAGACCGGTGGATGAATACGCTCAAGAACCAGCAGAACATCTACCGGCGCTATCGGGATTACTCTATTTTAGCCACCGTCATCGTGTACGCCTTGAGCCTGATTGATGCGTACGTAGATGCGCAGTTGTTCGACTACGATATCTCACCGAATTTGACGCTCAATGTAGAACCACAGATTTATTATGACATTCAGCACCAGCAAAGTGCTGAACTTAAATTAGCGATACAATTTTGAAAAAGTTTTTTATACTGATAGCATGCCTAGCTACGCTCACCGCGTATGCCGAAGAAATAATGCCGGATAGCATCGACAGTCCGGAAATCATGGGCCAACTGGATAGTATGACCATCGACAGTCTCGTCCTTTTAGACAGTCTGGAGTTAGCCGAGGACACGATTATTCCCGTTCGTCCTTTCTATGAGGCATGGAACGACAGCAATCTGACGGATATCGAGATGCGGGCATTGGACTGGAGTCTGCGGTGGTTGGACACGACCGATTGTGTTGTGCTACATGACACCACTACCCTGCCCGACTCTGTCTATAAGGCGCGTTTACAGGCTTTGCCCTGCGTGATTGAGTTGCCCTACAACGAGCGCGTGCGCGCGTTCATATTACGTTATGTGAAACGCAGCCCGAAACAGGTTGCACGCATGATGCGAATGAGCGAGTACTATTTCCCGCTGTTCGAAGATGTACTGGGGCATTATGACCTGCCTTACGAACTGAAATACCTGCCGATTATTGAGTCGGCACTCAATCCGATAGCGCGTTCGCATGTCGGTGCTGCGGGTCTGTGGCAGTTCATGCCGGCAACGGGAAAGTTATTCGGCTTGGAGGTCAACTCGCTGGTGGACGAACGTATGGATCCACTCAAATCGACCGAAGCAGCTTGCCGGTTCTTGAGCAGCATGTATGCCATCTACCATGACTGGAACCTCGTCATCGCGGCTTATAACTGCGGTGCGGGTAATGTCAACAAAGCCATCCGTAGAGCCGGTGGCAAGCGTGATTTCTGGTCGATATATCCCTTCCTGCCCCGCGAGACGCGTAACTACGTGCCGATCTTCATTGCTGCCAACTACGCCATGAACTACGGTCAGGAGCACGGCATCTGCAAAGCGCCGATCGAGGATAAAGCCATGGTGACAGACACGATCCGTACCAATCAACGTATGCATCTCCAACAGATCAGCGATAACTTAGGTATCGAAATGGCCGAATTGAGACGACTCAATCCGCAGTATTCGCGCGATATTCTGCCGGGCGGAAGTATGTACACGCTCTGCCTCCCGGCGGACAAAATGGGACCGTTCATCGATATGCAGGATTCGATTATTGCCTACAAGGCGGACAGTCTGATCAACAACCGCCGCGCAGAGATCGATATGGCGAAAGTGACGTCTGTAAGCGGTGCGTATCGCGTGAATGGCGTGACGTATTATAAGATCAAACGAGGCGACACCTTGGGCGGTATCGCGAAGAAATTCCACTGCACCGTCAAGCAACTCAAGCAATGGAACGGCTTGAAAAACGATAATATCCGCGAAGGTCAAAAACTGAAGATTTGCAGATAATGGCAGATATCGAAAAGAAATATTATTCGCTGCGCGAGACAGAGACCGAGACCGGTGTTCCGGCCTCTACCCTACGCTATTGGGAGAAAGAGTTTGAGCAACTCAACCCGCGCAAAGACGGGCACGGCAACCGATACTACACGCTTGAGGATCAGGAATTGATCAAGCGCATCAAGTACATCCGTGACGAACTGAAGATCACGCGTATTGAGGCCATCCGCAAGGAGCTTGCCTCCAACACCAAACGCTCCGACGAACGTCAATCCGCTCTGGAGATCCTCCAGCGCGTTCGCGAGGAATTATGTGAAATCCGCAAAATGATTAAACAATGAAGATAGATTGGAAAAAAATGGCGCCGTATATCGTAGCGCTGGTAGTGTTTATAGGCTTTGCCGTCGCTTACTGTTCCCCGATATTGGATGGTAAGATTCTGTATGCCGGGGATTCAATGACATGGAAAGGAGGAGCGCAAGAGAGTTTAGATTATATGGAAAAAACAGGTGATTCTCCATGGTGGACAAATTCTATGTTTGGTGGAATGCCAACCTATCAAATTGCAGGTAAATTGGAGTCCGGACACATTGCAGGATGGTGGAAAAGACTTATTACCAGCACATTAGGAGGGGTTAGAGATATTCTGTTCATCTATTTCCTGGGCTATTTTTTAATGCTCATCTGCTTTGGTGTCAATCCATGGCTTAGCATAATAGGAGGATTAGCTATAGGTTTGAGCAGTTACTTCTTCTTGATTATTCCGGCTGGTCATATGACTAAAGCTATCGCGTTAGGGGCACTAGCACCACTTATCGGAGGTTCGTATGCCGTGCTACAAAAGAAGTATTGGTTAGGCATTCCTATGATACTTATCTTTGCGCCTTATAGTATCCTTCAGCATCCCCAAATGACATATTATGTAGGTATGCTCATTGGTGTTTTGGTGATAGCAGGAATCATAGAAGCGTGCCAACAAAAGGAATGGAAAGGAATCGTTATTAGTCTATGCCTTTTAATTGCATGCATGGGCCTCATCTATGGAACTCGCTTAACAAGTATGCGCATGAATCAGTCCTACCTCAAAGAAACAATGCGTGGCGGACACAGCGAATTGACCAAACAGGCACAGGATAAACCAGCGGAAGGACTGGATATCAAATATGCTACTGACTGGAGTTACGGCAAAGGCGAAACGATGACGCTTCTTATTCCCAATTGGGAAGGAGGAGCTAGCGGATTCAATGTCGGTAACGATTCCCCATTATGCAAAACGATGCGCAGTCACGGCGTCCCCAAACGCGATGCAGAAGCTTTCTGCCAACATGCTCCTACCTATCATGGCGAGAAGATGTTTACCAGCGGAGCTGTTTATGTTGGTGCTATTGTATGTTTCTTGTTTGTGCTAGGTTTGCTTATCGTGCCCGGGCCATATAAATGGGCACTGCTATTTGCCACACTGATGTCTATCTTCCTCGCATGGGGAAAGAACATGATGTGGCTTACGGAGCTTTTCTTCAACCATTTCCCGATGTACAATAAGTTCCGTGCAGTAGAGTCAATCCTTGTTGTGGCAGAGATCACCATGCCTCTGCTTGGTTTCATGGGACTGCAAAAGATTATCAGCGGAGAAATAGAATGGTCCAAACTACGCAACAATCTCTTCATTGCAGGCGGAATTACTGCCGGTGTATGTCTCTTTGCAGCCCTCTTTGCCGGTAGTTTTGACATGACCAGCAGCTACGATGCGCAATGGAAATCCCAAGTTCCGGACTGGCTCTATAACGCTATTTTAGACCAACGCGTAGCGATGGTTAAAGCTGATGCCTGGCGATCCTTTATCTTCGTAGTAATGGGCTTTGTGCTGACATACTGGTACGCACGGCAACGCAGTAAAGAAGCACAGCAAAAATATACATATATCTTCTGCGCAGGCTTGTCTGTATTGGTTTTGGTCGATATGATACCCGTGGACAAACGTTTCTTTAATAATGATAACTTCGTAAAGCCGAAAGAAAGCGAAGCATATTTCAAAATACAACCATGGGAAGAGCAGATTCTCCAAGACAAGAGTTTGGACTATCGCGTGCTGAATCTCAACACCAACACCTTCAACGACTCGCGCACCAGTTATCGCTTCAAGTCCATCGGCGGATATAGTGCAGTTAAACTGCGCCGCTATCAAGATTTAATCGACGAGCACATCAGCAAGATGAATTGGAACGTGCTCAATATGCTCAACACCAAATATATTGTCACCAAGCAAGGAGTCTATCCAAATCCCGATGCTATGGGCAATGCATGGTTTGTGGACAATGTTCAGTTTGTGCCTACACCGGATGAAGAGAGTGATGCATTAAACACATTGGATTTGACTAAGACCGCCGTAGCAGATGAGAAATTCCGCAATGCACTGACTTGCTCTTGTCAACCAAGTGCTGAGGATAAGATATTAATGACAGAATATACCCCAAATAAGCTCACCTATTCTTCTTCAAATGCAACTGACCGTGTAGCTGTCTTCTCGGAAATATACTACCCGAACGATTGGCATCTTAATTGCGATGGAAAAGAAATCGAGTTAGGACGTGTTAACTACGCACTACGCGCCGCTATCATTCCCTCAGGAGAGCATACCCTCACTATGGAATTTATTCCAGGCGAGTTAAGGTGGGAAAAGCTCTGCATCCCATTGTTGATCTTATCTTTCTTGATAAGCCTGAGCTGCATCGCTTGGCCTATATACGGTCATAAACTAATGAAGAAAGAGACAATACAATAGATACTCTTTAAAATTATCATTCAGGAAGGCGGATTCTATCCGCTTTTCTTTTTTTCCTTGCGCTCTCAAATTATGGAAATATTGATTTCGCAAAGCTCTCTGCGCTTCAAAAAGTGCATAATCTGCTTTTCTATCCCCCAATATAGCCACACGGCTCATGTTAACGCGACAATGACGCAAGAATATTTCATAAAACGACGTATCAAATACGTACTTTAACTCTTGAGCGTCTTGTAAAATTTGCTTTGTTAACCAATATGTTTCTATCCGACGCTTGTCAGAATTATATGCTCTCGTAAAACCAGTTGGCGTATCACGATAATAATAAATAATATCATGTATAGACGCTTTCTTTACTGGCATTTGACGCAGTATGAACACACACATAATATCTTCATACCGATAATCCAACGGGAAACACAGATGCTTCCAAACCTCAGCTTTGCAAATCTTTCCCCAAGCCACACCATGTATAATTACCATACCACTCCTATCTTCATCCGTATGATTGCTGGTGTACAATATTTTATGCTTGCTAAAATAGACATGGTTTCCTTCCACAATATCGGCATTTGTTTCTTCTGCCTTATTCATCAATTTCTCCACTGCATCCTGAGACAGATAATCATCTGAATCAACATACATTACATACTTTGCATCGATATTTTTCAGAGGGAGATTACGCGCCGCCGACACTCCTTGATTTGGAGTATCTATAATAGTTACACACGGATAATGAGCATATTTCTCCAGAATTGCACGTGAACCATCCGTACTGCCATCATTTACAAAAATAGCTTTATATGTATAATGCGTTTGCTGATTGATAATGGATTGCACGCATTGTTCCAAATATTTCTCTACATTATATACAGGAATAATTATCTCTAAATCATATCGCGGATTCTCTTCTATATGGTTATTACATATACATGAATTCCTCTTTTCCAATGATATTGTATTTAAATATTGTTCTGGAGAATCAATATCCTTACGAACTTGTATCGGTAGAAGCAATTTGCAAATTGCGTACATGAATTTCTGAAGGTGTAGAATCTTTGACACCTTTGCTGTCATATTTAAAAAATCACTCCTCATAATAGTACTTTACGTATATCGTTTATTACAGCGTCTATGGAATACTTTTCAATATATAGTTTGCGCGCTTCTGCATTATATTGCAAACGAGGATTGGTTGCAAATGCTTGGATGCAATCAATAAATTCCTCTGCTGTATTACATCTCCATCCACTTACATTTTCTTCTATTTCATAGCCTTCGAAGGCCTCATCTGTACCTATGATATTCTTACCATACATTAGACTCTCGCATGTCTTCACTTTCATCCCGCTTCCAGCGAAAATAGGCAGAACCATCACATCTGCCCATTGCAAATAGGGATTCAAATCGGGCGCATCAGATGTAACCTCAATATCCTTCAGCAATTCCGGTTGTTCGTCTTTCAATTTGCTCATTCCTTTCCCCACGATGCGGATATCCACATCTACTTGAGGTGCCACATTACGCATAAACCAAACAACTCCTTCATTATTCGGTGCAAAATAGGAACCTAAAAAAAGGCATCTCAACCGCGTGCGTGTTTTCTCCCCATGATCAACGAGATCCGAGGCTTTGTCGGGTAGTGATATAGGAATCACTATTTGCACATTTGCGCCGTAAAGCACTTTTAAACTCTTCGCATCTCGGTTATTCAACGCAATAATAACATCGGAATAGCGACACGCCATAGCATCATTCTTATCTACACAACGAATCAACACATTTCTTAATGGTAGCCGTTTAGGCATTTTGTCATCAAAATAGGCCTTCTCTACGTTATGAAAATGCGTAATAATCTTGCCCTTGTATCCGTTTTCTTTCAAAGCTTTAGCCAATATGCCAAATACTGAACGGTCTATAAATACATAGTCATATGATTTGGCTTTCTTGACCAATTGCTTTAATCGTTTGGGATTAAGCCCAAAGAAATACCCAAATAGCATATTCAAAGCGCCTACGAGATATGCATAGAATGGGCTCTTGTTTTCTACTCGATGCATATAATACACATCTACTTCCTCCTCTCCAAGCGTACGACACAACATATCATAGTTTCTCTTAGTACATTGATCTCCGCCGTTCATTACTTTTCCTGCAGGTCTGTATTGTATAAAAAGCAGTTTACTCATAAAATCATGGTTTTTTAATTTTAATATTCCATTTTGTGGCGGGGACTATTGCTTCAGAGATATGCAATTTGTATGTCGTCAGACTATTCAATGACTTGCGCAATTTTGTCACAAGCACACAAAGGTACAACAAATATTTGGAATATACAAGTATTTAACGATAAAATCGAATTTATTTGATATTGTCCGGTTTTTTACGTAACAACTAGGACAAAACTCCTATCTTTCGCCGTTATTCAACAAATTCATCCACATTGGAATGATATTCTCCATCTTATAACGTTTACAATCTTCCAAAGCTTCTGCTGCAAGATTTTCACGCCATTTATTATTAAGCATCAATTTTTGCAACTGACTATTATATGCTTGAATATCTCCCTCTTGAATAATTATTCCATTTTTTTCATTCGCGACAATCTCATAAATTGCCTTAAAACTATCAAAAGCGATTGGAACACATCCGTTTTGCATTGCCTCCATCAATGTCATAGGCCAACCCTCATATGAAGACGTCATCATAAAAACAGAGGCATCTTGATAGTAAGGAAGTGGATTTTGGCGCCCCTCAAACGAAACTCCTTTAATTCCTTTTGACTTGACATAATTCTGATAATATGGTAAATCATCACCATCACCAACAACAACTAACCTCCAGCCTTCATCAAGCAATCGAAAGGGTATCTTTTTCCATATACGAAGTGCTAGTTTTATTCGCTTTGAACGTTCATCCATCCGCGCAACTATAAGCACTTGTTTTTTCTTATTAAATACCTCTTTAATAACTGGATATGTCAGCATATTCGGTATAGACACATATTTTGATTTATCTACACCCTGTGCCAAAGAATTAAACTCTTCAATATAGGAAGAGGAAAGCAAAATAACCTTATCAGCTATTAGATATGGAGTATGATACTTTTGATAGAGTTGTTTCTGCAGTAGTTTATTATTCATCATCATAATTGTCTGCAACATAAACTGCTTACAATATTCCTTCCAATCCTTACTAAAGATTTTTCGTATTAGTATAGACCAATCTAAAAAATATAGTTCATATCCTGGCATTGAATGAAAGACAATAAATAGAGGAATATGACAAGATATTTTATCAATTACTTCACGTAGATATACTAACTCTTGATTCATCAATGTATATCCCCCCTGAACCACAACAACATCAATATTACACGAAGTCAATATTGCCGAATATTGACGAACATGATCTTCGCCCTCCATCAAAACCTCCTGTTCAAACAAGCTAGATGGAGAATGTATATTATCATTCCGATGTAAATAAGCAGAATAACTTCTTACTCCTTTATTTGCTAGTCCTTCTGCTAACAAACAAGTAACACGAGCTATTCCGCCACTATGCGGACTCACTCTTTCAGATGTGACCCAAAGAATATTCATTGTAGTTATAGTTGCACTTTATTAACAGATCTATTAAGTTGATAATCTCCATATTTAGCAAGCACTTTCGCGTGAAAATCAGTCCCATAATAGTCACATTCTACAGACTCCGGAAAAGCTTCAACAGCAGATGAAAAAAATGTAACAACTTTCTTAGGAATAAGTCCTATCAACTGCAATAATTGGCTATTCACAGATTTAGAATATACTGGTATCTCGGGAAAATACTTAGCATAGTCAAACTTATCACGCGGATGGGTTTTTATAAGGATGTCTTGTGTTTTGTAATGACTAAACAATCGATTAAGAATTGAAAAATATTCATCTTCTGACAAATTACAATCATCCTTAAGTGGCTGAGAAAAGAACAATATCGGTCTACTACTTAAAAGCTTTATATCTTCTTGTGTTATATCAAATAAAGAAAGAACAAACTGCTTTTTACTGTCGGATGACGTACTCCACAAATTCTCCAACGATTGAATACTAATATTTTTGTTCTCTAATATGGGAGATTGGTTTTCTTCTGTTAGATGAATAACTTGGCACCACTTATTATTTCCGTAATAATCAGAATAAATATCACCATAAATAAATTTTTGTATCCACCACAAAAAAGAGTGTCTACGCGTTATTTGACGACGATATTCGTCGCTATCTGCCTGCATATTGTATGTAAAACATTGTGGCGCATCTGATAACATATGATATTTGCGATTTCCTATATAAAGACACAAAACAGGATAATCAAACGCATATATATGGGCTGTTTTCAGAAATGGATATTTTAACGTTTTGAAGAATGCAATCGCTAACTTATGTAAACGTTTTTTTAAAGCTAAATAGATGGATGAATCCGGATGTTGAAAATAACATGTACATGCAAGTCTTTTACGAATAGTTATGGGAATAACGTCTGTGAAGAAATAATATGTATGCTCACGTGCTATTTCCTCTTCTACAAGTAATAAATACTGAAGAAACGGGAATAAACTTGGAGTTACACATACGTGCGTTATAGCGCTACTTGGTATGCGCAGCAACCCATCCTCCGATTTATACACTTTTCCCATTATAGACGATTATTTTATCAACCTGTCAATTATCTCTCTTACAGCTCCATTACCTGCATTCTTAACAGCGATATAATTAGCAATATCTCTTACTGCATCGATAGCATCGTTCGGACAACCGACAAATCCACCAGCCTCTTTAATCGGCATCATACATTGCAAATCTAACAAATCATCCCCTATATAGGCCACATTCGCTAAAGTATATTCCGTATTATCTAATTCGGAATACTTGTTTAAAACTTCTAGCGACGTTGCATATTTATCCATTTTACCTTGATACAATTCCGTCACCCCCATCTCTCGGCAACGATTCTCAACGATGCGGCTATTACGAGCTGTAATAACTACAGGAATAATATTCGCTTCCGGCAAAAGACATTTTACACCGTACCCATCTTTGATATCAAAGGCCTTAAACAACTCACCTTCTTGACTCATGTAGATTTTTCCGTCCGTCAGCGTACCATCTACATCCATTACCAAAAAACGTATCATATTTCATCCTCCAATAATTGAGTTACTTTTGCCAATAAGTCATCAGATAGAGCCGGTGCTATCTTACCCGTTTCCCACTTAATCTTAGGAATAAGCAGCGTATCTTCCGGCATCAAAATATTGATCAAACAGGGCTCATTATCTTTTAACCATTCAGAATACGTATCTAACATTTTATACGAGTCAAGAGTTACTGCCTTTATGTCATAAGCATTCGCTATCTTCTCAAAATCCGGTACACTATAACCGCTGGAACACGTTGTTTGCGCATAGCGGTGACCATAAGAACCAGTTTGGATTTCTGTGATTTTACCTAATGCTCTATTGTTTAGTACGATAATCTTTATCGGTAATTTCTCGCGCACTACGGTCTCGAGTTCTTGAATATTCATCTGCAATCCACCATCACCGGTAAGACAGTAAACAATGCCATTATCAGCAGAGATAGAAGCCCCTATAGCATAAGGCAAACCACAGCCCATTGAACCATAACCGCCGCCTATTAAGATGCGTCCGTTCTCTCCTTTAAGATGCAACGATTGAGCTGCCCAACACTGGTTTTGCCCCACATCCACAGCCACGACAGGATTCGGGATAAGCAATGACGAAATTTTCTCTATCACATCATTACCCAATACATTATCATAAGTACTTAGCAGTTCCTTTGCCTCGTGACAATGTCTATTCCAGACCGTATATTGCGGAATATCCTCCGATAAGAGTTGTCGCATGAATTCAGCTGCATCCATCAGATAATCCTCTTCGTTCTCTTTAATCACCCTGCTCATCTCATTCGCATCTACATCTACACGAATCAAATGTGCCTTTGAAGCAAAGCGCTCACGTATATGCCCTATTTGTCGAAGCCCTAAACGAGCACCCACAGAGATGACCAAATCGCACTCGTCCAGAATCATATTTGCAACACGGTTTCCATAAGTGCCGATAAACCCGATGCGAATATCATCCTGCGCCAAATCCACTGCATTCATGGTGGTGAGCACTGGGATCTGCGTTTTCTTCGCAAACTGATACACTAACTCTGCCGCTCCTGCTGAGCGAGCACCATTACCGACTAATAATATCGGCTTTTTGTATGTTGAACGGAAAATCAATTAAAACTCCTCCTTTCCTGCCTATTGTTGCTAATTTATATGCTCTGGATACGATCTCCGGAAATTCCTCTGCGCTATTCGGAGTAACGGAGAATTTCGTTATATGGCGTGTCATTGAGACGATATCCATTTCCTGAAAACCATTCTGCCGCACACCCGAAAAACCTTTCATCTCGTTTGTAGGCACATTACCACAGATGCCCATTATTGGCACTCCGTCAAACCAGGCGTCAGCTAATCCGCCTAAAGCATTTACTGCTCCGGGCCCGGATGTCGTGAAATAGACACCTAACTTGCCGCTGGTACGTGCATACCCATTTGCAGCGAAAGAGCATCCTTGCTCATTGTAGCAAACATGCACCTTTATTTCGTCTCTGCGCGCGTGAAGGGCATCCATGAACGGCACTATATATCCGCCGGCATAGCCAAAGACATCCGTTACGCCGTTCTTGATTAAATAATCTACCAAATATTCTGCACAATTCATGGGCTGTTATTTTTGCTTTTTATATGCTTCTAACTTCTCGTCTAACTGAGAGAAATCTGTTTTGGAATAACCGGTTCCGTACCTCGTTCGTTGCTGTGGGGTCAGCATCTCCACCACGTTATAGATATCGGTTATGGTACTATCAGATGTTTTTTTCAAATGGTTCACATTGTCCACATGCGAATGCTTGGTGCCGCATATGAACATCGGCAGATCGTATCCCCAATGAATGGTTTTCGTTACCGGAACGATGTATTTGTCTATTGTCTCCAACAGCACAGGTATATTATAATGTGTGCCGCAATGCTTATTCAAATAATCCGCCAACAGTTCTGTCTTGGCGTTGCCTGCTCCTCGTCCCATGCCGAACAAAGAACCGTCAATACAGATCTCGCGGCCTGTTTCCTCGGATAATTCCACCATCCGTTCAGCTAACGCACAGGAAAGACCTAAATTATCATGCGAGTGCAAACCAACCATGATATCATTATCCAAGAGTTCGTCAAACTGGCGGAAGATAGCTACTAGATCTGTCATATACATAGCTCCGAATGTATCCACGATGGAGAACACGGCTGGCTTGACTTTATTTACTTTCTCTATTAAAGCAGCCCGCTCTTCCGCTGTATAACTGATACTGTCCATCGGGTTAAATTGAACTGTATAGCCTTTATCCATTGCCGCTTTGCAGAAACGCAGAGAATCCTCTATCTCATGTTTCGCGAAAGAAATACGAAGCCATTTGAATGACTTACCGTCACATACATCCAACTCCTCCGGCGTATAACGGCTATTATCGCAAAAACCAAGATAAGTAGTTTGCTTTGGGTCTGAAGGAAGATACTTGATCACATCCTTTGAGTTGTGATAGACGATCGTCTCACCATTCACTTTGCTCTGCAAAAATCCCGTTTCCAAATAATCAATGCCGGCATCCACTAATCCCTGAATAATTCCTTTTACGAATGCGGGATCAGAATTCTTGTCGAAAAGATAACCGCCATCCCGGATGGTACAATCCACTATATGTACTTTGGCACTCATATGTTTTATTGGTTTTCTTTCATTTGTTTATACAAAGCCTGTGCTACCGACATATCATATTCGGTATCGATATCGATGCTTTCTTCGGGAGACACCTCCACCAAACAAGGCTTGATACCGATACGGCGTTGGTATTTCTCGAACACCTCACGCGGGAACACAAACGCACCCGATGTTTCCATATAAATGGGATCCAAATCCTGTGTTCTGGGGAAATGGCTCGGATCAAAATTCACCGGTTTGCCATTGCTCCAAAGGAACGTTTGAATCTTCTCTACCGTGAAAGCTGAATCATATTCCTCTCTATCATCCGCTACGCTTGCTATACAACGGTCAATACTTTCCGGCGTTGTGAAAGGAGCGGTTGCATGAGAAACTACATAATAATCAGCATCCACCTCTTTCATAAACTCACGGATGATGTCGTTGCAGTTACATGTATTTCCGTCCAGATATTCAGGACGTTTAAGGAATTTTACTCCTTCAATCAAATAATCTTTGATTCGCTCGCTACTGCAATACACATAGACTTCATCCACTCGTTTGCTTTTCACCAACGCTTCTAAAATGAACTGAATTAACGGTTTGCCGTCATAAAACGGGCGAAGGTTCTTTTCCTTGACCCTTTCGCTATTCAGTTTTATTGGCACCATTGCTACTATTTTCATATTTTTTCTCCTTTATTTTCTCTTTTTCCATTGCCCCGAAATCTCATTCCCGCTTATAAAAATTTGCTCTGAGAATTGTGAGAATTTTGAGAAATTAATCGTTCATATTCTCACTTTTCTCATGTTATTTTTTGCATGAGATTCTTGAGACTCTTGAGACACTTTCATCTCCAACTGTCTCATTTTTTTTCTATTTCTTATTCCCTTTCATCAAACGTTTCGTTGCCCGCATTTCGCGTTGTAGCAGTTCCATGCGTTCTTTGAGTTGTTCCTCCGTAGGCAGCGCGTCCTTGATACGGATGTTATTGTACGTCGCAACACCAATCGGTGTGCTAATTCCGCGGAACGACCATTGCACCTCTGCCTTATTCATATCCGAGCATATCAACAAACCGATAGTGGGGTTATCCTCCTTGTCCTTCAACAAGTCATCCACCGCATTAACATAGAAATTCAGCTTCCCGGCAAACTCCGGTTCAAAAGCCTTTGCCTTCAGTTCGCACACCACATAGCAGCGCAGACGGATATGATAGAACAGCAAGTCAATCTTACGCGTCGTATCCCCTGCCCACAACTGCTTCTGTCGTCCGATAAGCGCAAAACCGGTACCGAGTTCCAGCAACAAACCGGTGATACTCTTCGTCAACGCCTCTTCCAAATCATCCTCGTTATAAATCTCGTGATCTACGGTCGCGAAACCAAAATCATAGTTCTCCTTGAATACCTCCTGCACCAACTTACTCTGCAGTTCCGGCATATGCTCAGCAAAGTTATTGAGTATCTTGCCCTGATGTTCGAATAAATTTGCCTTGATGCAGTTGACCAACGCAGCACGGCTGAGTCCCTGCTCTATCGTCTTTCCAATGTAGAACAGCGCCTCTTCAATGGATTTGCATTTGGAAATAATCTCCACATGATGTCTCCAAGGCACAAGTGCAAATAGTGCTGGAAATTCTTCAACGGGTTGTTGAAGTTTTTCATCTTCCAATTCTCTAACAGATTGTAATAGAATTTCTGCACCAGCTTGGTGCATAATTTCTCCACCAGGCTGGTGGAGTTTTATATTTCCGGATTCTCCACCAAGTTGGTGGAGTTTTATATCTTCCTGATTATAAAACAGATACCACTGTTTCATATACCACAAGTTGGTTGTAGAGAACCCTTCTGCATTCGGGAATTCCCGCTGCAGATCGAGGCTCACTTGCTCAACAACTCCGGCGCCCCATTTTTCTTCCGCTTTCTTCTGTACGAGGTCACGACCAAGCTGCCAATTAAAGAGCAACTTCTCCGAGTTCACTCGCACAGATGCCTTCACTTACGCCGAACGATAGCGATGTTTCAACTCCGCTATCCAATCCGCATACTCGCCATCCAGATGTACATCATGTGATTTCACGATACGTGGGCTTCCTATAGATTCTATATCTGTCATCTATCTATCTTCCTTATTTATATTCTTTCTAAAAATTTGCTCTGAGAAAAGGGAGATTTCTCAGAATTCTCACTTTTCTCATGTCATTTTTTCTTTCTTTTTGGGAACGTTTGGGGCATCTTTTGACGGTAGAAAACGTTCAAAGATCGTTCCAAACGTTAGTTATTCCTTAGATATTCCTTAGATATTCGTTAATGATTCCTTAGTTTTTGCCCTACCTATCACCTACCCTCGTCCGTCTCTTTATTGGGTAATAATAAATGTTTATTTATGTTTATCTCTTTTGAATGATTTAACTCGTAGAGTTGTGGTATTTGATGGTAAAAACTGTCTAAGAATTTATTTTTAAGAAGTTTTTAGCAGCAATTGGCGCATAAAACGCAGTTTAAAATCATTTAAAAGTATTTATCTATGTTTATTTTCTTTGAATAAGTATCTCATCCGCTATCTCTCGTATCGCTCCTTGTCCGCCGGGCGTTTTCAGTACATGTATGCCCTTTACAGCCAATACTTCCGGCCGAGCATTCGGTGGACAACAAGCATACCCTACCTTACTCAGCAGCTCCACATCATTAATATCATCCCCCACAAAGCACACTTCCTCCAACGTAATACCCAACTGCCCGCATATCTCCTGCGCCGCTTCCAACTTGCTCAAACACTTCGGATTGACCTTACTGCCGACACCCAGATAGAGGTACTGCAGTTTCAGTTTGTCGGCACGTGCCTTCACTATCGGACTATTCTCACTCGTCAAAATTCCACAAGGAATCCCGGCTTGCTGCAGACACACCATGCCCATCCCGTCGTACACGCAGAAGCGTTTCATCACTTCGCCCTCGGCAGTATAGTACATCCCGCCGTCCGTCAGACATCCGTCCACATCGGTCAAAAATAACTTTACTCTTTTCATTCTCCACAAGATATTTTTGGAATTTTATTTGGAGATAAGTTTGCAAATAAAGATTCAGTTAAAGAAAATCAATAAATCTATTTTTCTTAAGTTTTTTTGGTTAGATAAAATCAATGATAAAACCGCGTCCCGGGCAAACATGAGAACGAATCAATAACACCACAAACCTTATTGCTACTATCCAGCACTACTAACGAGTGAATCGAGTAATGGTTCATCGTCTCACCGGCCTCTACTATCTTCGCGTTCTGACTGATGGTCTTCGGATGACGCGCCATGATGTCCGACACCGGCGTCGTAAAGAATTTCTGTCCGAGACGTTGCATCGCACGACGAATATCGCCATCGGTCACGATACCTACCAACCGGTCGTTGTCCACCACGATGCCTACACCTAACTTTCCGTTCGTCACGATCTCTATCGCCTCGCTCATCGGTGCGTCGGGGGCTAAGAACGGCAGGTTCTCTTTGACCATCACCTCCTCCACCTGCGCCAATAACTTACGCCCGAGGTCTCCGCCCGGATGCAGCATCGCGAAGTCTGAAGGTTGGAAATGTGCCGCTTCTATCAACGCACATGCCAACGCATCACCTAATGCCAAAGTCACCGTCGTCGAGGACGTTGGCACGAGATTCAGCGGATCGGCTTCCCGCTCCACCGAGATATCCAGATGTACCTCTGCGTACTTCGCCAAGAGCGAAGACGGATTACCGGACATCCCGACAATCGGTATATGTTTCGCCTGAATCAACGGCAGAAAACGCAACAACTCTTCCGTTGCACCCGAATAGGAGATGGCCAGCACCAGATCGTCCGTACCTAACATACCCAGATCGCCGTGATAAGCGTCCAGCGGATTGAGGAAGAATGCCGGCGTACCCGTACTTGCCAAAGTAGCGGCAATCTTCGAGCCTATATGACCGGATTTACCGACACCGGTCACCACAATCTTTCCCTTGCAATCCCTGATGAGTTGTACTGCTTTTAGGAATTTGTCATCCAAACGCGGAATCAAAGCCTCGATAGCCGCCGCCTCACATTGCAGACACTCCGTGGCTCGTTTGATAATTTCTGATTCTAACATTGCGATAGTATATTTTGGTACGCGCGGGTCATGTTCGACCATGCGTACTTGGTTTTCTCTTTTTGTAAATAAGCCGTGTAAGCCTTCTGGCGCTTGTTCTGATAATAATCCAGCAGGTCTTCCGCGATGCTCTCCGCCGTCGGTTCACAGGCATAGCCCATCTTATGGTCATGTACAATCTCCCCGAGTCCGCCCACGTTGGTCACCAACATCGGTTTCTCGAAGTGGAACGCCACCTGCGTCACGCCGCTTTGGGTAGCCGTCTTATAGGGTTGTACAATCAGATCCGCCGCACCGAAATACTTGCGCAAGTCGCCATCGGGAATGAACTCATTGCGAACGATCACGCGCTCTTTGAGTCCCAGATTCGCTATCTGCGCGCGGTATTTCTCTTCATCTTCGTAAAACTCACCCGCGATGATCAGTTGTACGTCCGGCAGTTGGTCTTTGACTTGACCAAAGGCCTCTAACAACAGGTCGAGTCCTTTGTAAGCCCGCACGAGTCCGAAGAAAAGCATATAGTCTTTCTCGCTCGGCAGGTTCAGTGCCTCGCATGCCTCCGTTTTGGTCATCTGCTCGCCGTAATGGTCGTATATCGGATGCGGACTAAAGGTCTTGGGCTTGCCGATTTTATCGAGTCGATCTATGTCGCCGACCACGCTGTCGCTCAGTGCCACGAAACCATTTTGACTCTTCACGAAATACGGAGCAAAGAGTTTATCGAGGATGCTCGGTTCGTGAGGAATCATATTATGCACGAGCGCGATGCATTTGGTCTTTCCGTTCCGTTGTGCCATACGAGAGACGAGCCCGTAGGCAGGAGCAAAGAATGACATCCAATAGCAGCAAATCAGCAGATCGGGTGATGCCTTACGAATGGCTCTACCCACGCGCAACCAGTTGAACGGATTGCAGGAATTCAGTTCGCGGCGAATAATCAAATCCTCCGGCGCAGATTCGGTCGTGTACTGCGTCTTACCTGGGAAGAGGAAAGAAGGATACTGCAACGTGAATGTCCACACCTCCACCTCATGTCCTTCGGACACAAACTGCTTAGCCAGACGCTCATTGAACGTCGCCAACCCGCCGCGGAACGGCCACGCTGTGCCTAAAATAACTACTTTCATCCATTCATCCTTTCATTCCTTCATCCGTTCAAGTCCTCCTTGTACGTTATTTTCTTGTTTGCCTCTTCGCCTGCCACGATAAAGATGGGTTCTTCAGGCATGTATTTATGCACGATTCCGGCATCGTCCGTTGCGAGAATGTCGCCACTCGCGAGCGCGCGCTCAAACGCGATTTTAATAGTGTCCATATGGAACGCCTGTGGTGTCTGCGCACGCATATAATCCGTCCTTGACGGAATACTCTCGACCTGTAACCCGTAACCTGTAACCTGTAACCCCTTCACTCGATAGATCGTATCCGTCACCGGTACTGCTACCGTCACCGCCTTATGTTCCTTCAGCGCCTCAGCCACATCCACCAAAATACGCTGACTCACAAACGGCCGTGCCGCGTCATGGAACCAAAGGCTGACTTCTGAACACTGATCACTGAAAGCTTGAATCGCCATCCACGATGACTCCCATCTTTCATGACCACCCTCGATGATCTTCGTCACTTTCTGCCAGCCGTTCTGCAAACACATCCGTTGCGCCTCAGCAATCCAATCCGCATGCATCACGATACAGATCTCATCAATACACGGTGCGGCTTCGAAAGCGTCCACCGCGCACTCGAGAATCGAACGTCCTTCCGTTAAGGGCAACAACTGCTTCGGCGTCTTACCACCTACTCGGCTACCCGTTCCGCCGGCTAATATGACTGCAATATTTTTCACTATTCGCTCTTCACTTTTCACTTTCAAAAGCATTCCATCCTTGCGCTTTGAGCGGTAACTCTTCGCCGTTGCGGCCGATGAGGTTACATCCGTACTCGGGTTTCGTGATATGCCCGATGATGTACAGGTCTTCCACCGGAATCAGTTTCTCGTAGTCGTCCAGCGAACAGGTGAATAACAACTCATAGTCCTCACCGCCATTCAGTGCACAAGTCACGATATTAAGGTTCATCTCCTCTGCCAGCGAAGCTGCCTCGAAATCAATTGGCAGTTTATCCTCATAAATACAGCATCCGACACCCGACTGGCTGCATATATGCAGCAGTTCGGACGATAGTCCGTCACTCACGTCCATCATCGCCGTGGGCTTGATGCCGGCTTTCTTTAAGGCATCGATGATGTCCCTTCTTGCCTCGGGTTTGAGTTGACGCTCCAGCAGATACTCCTTGCCGGCAAAGTCCGGTTGTTCGGCATTAGCGAGTCGTTCCCGCTCTAATAACTGGAGACCCATATAAGCCGTTCCTAAGTTACCGCTCACGCAGATAAGGTCGTTCAGTTTGGCTCCGTTGCGATACACGATATCCTTCGCGTTCGCGGTTCCTAAACAAGTGATCGAGATGGTCAAGCCGGTCATTGAAGCACACGTGTCGCCGCCTACGAGATCCACGCCATAACGCTCGCACGCCAAACGGATACCACTATACAACGCCTCGATGTCCTCCACCGAGAAACGCTTGCTGATACCCAGACTCACCGTGATCTGCGTCGGGGTACCGTTCATCGCGTAGATGTCCGAGAAATTAACCACCGCCGCCTTATACCCCAAGTGCTTGAGGGGCACGTACTCCAAGTTAAAATGGATGCCTTCGAGCAACATATCCGTCGTCATCAGCACTTTCTTCGTGCCGAAATCCATGACCGCACAGTCGTCACCTACACCCTTCTTTGTACTTGGTTGAACGGGTTTCAAATCCTTGGTCAGATGCTTGATCAAACCAAACTCACCCATCGTTGATATTTCTGTTCTTGCCATAATATGCCTAATTTAGCGTGCAAAGATAGTAATAAATCCTGAAAGACAAAAACGAAATGCAGAAAATTTATCAAAATAGGCACATTTTTTACTAAAAATGCGCGCGCACTTGCGTAATTCAAATAATTGTTGTATCTTTGCGGGCTTTTTGTATGCAGTATGATAGAATATATTAAAGGAATATTGGCTGATTTGAACCCCACGGAGGCAGTTGTAGAAGCCGCCGGTGTGGGGTACGGGATCGCTATTACGTTACCGACGTACAGTGCGCTGGTAGGAAGTGAGAGCAAGGAAGTGAAGCTCTTCATCACGGAGATCATCCGCGAGGATACGCACGAGGTGTATGGGTTTGTAACCACTACGGAACGGCAGATCTTTGAGTTACTGATGACCGTCAGCGGCATCGGTGCGGCCACAGCGCGTATGATCCTCTCTGCTTTCACGGCGGAAGAGCTCCGTATGCTCATTGCAACGGGTAACGCCAAAGCGATGTCCAAAGTGAAGGGTTTGGGCACAAAGACCGCGCAGCGTATCATCGTCGATCTCAAAGATAAAGCCATCAAACTCGATTTGGGTGGTGACCCGACAGAGATCCCGATGCTCGATGTAGAAGCCGAGAGCGGTGTCAAAGCCGAAGCGATCAGCGCGCTGACGATGCTGGGTTTTGCAACCCAAGCCAGCGGTAAAGCCGTCGATAAGATTCTCAAAGCTGACCCGACGCTCAAGGTAGAAGCCGTCATTCGTGAAGCGTTAAAAATGCTCTAATTGAAGAAATTCCTCTACATATTACTGTTGCTTTGGCTGCCGTTTGGAACGGTAGTTCAGCACACCTATGCCCAGAAGACGCTCAAGGAACTCGTGGCGGAAGAAAAAGCGCGTAAGGAGGCGGAGAAGAAAGCCAAAGAGGAGGAGAAAGCGCGCGAAGAAGCAGAAAGAGCCAAGCGGGAAGAGCAGCGGGCTAAGCGCGAGGAGCAACGGGCTAAGATAGAAGCCGGTGAGATGACGCCCGAAGACGCGGCGGACTTCGTGACAGAGACGGATAGTTCGTATTGGGCACCGACACGCGTGAAGCAACTCGGGGCGCAGAACTACGGCGAGTTGACGCGGCCTACCAGTTCACTCGATCTGAACGATCCGGAGAACATCACCACCACCGTTGAGTACCAACCTGAGACGGGCACGTACGTCATCCGTACGAAATTAGGCGACACGGATATCACCACGCCGTACATGCTCACGCAGGATGAGTACAACCACTATGCCGAGCGCCAGATCATGCATTCGTACTGGCAGCAGAAGATCGGCGAGGTGGAGCATAACAACGAGAGGAAGTTCGACATCACCGATATGAAATTCAACATCGGACCTGCCGATAAGGTGTTTGGACCGGGTGGAGTCCAACTCAAGATGCAGGGATCGGCAGAGCTACTCTTCGGTTTCAAGCACCAATACATCAATAACCCCTCGCTCACTGTGCGCGCGCGCAACAATAACATCTTTGATTTCGACGAGAAGATCCAGGCGAGCATCCAAGGAAAAGTGGGCTCGAAGCTCAACTTCAACATGTCGTATAACACGGAGGCGTCGTTCGCCTTCGACCAGCAGAACCTCAAACTCAACTACAAGGGCGAAGAGGACGATATCATTCAGTCCATCGAGGCGGGTAACGTGACGATGGACTTGCCCTCTAACCTCATCCGAGGCAGTCAGGCGCTGTTCGGTATCAAGGCCAATCTGAAATTCGGTAAACTGAAGATCCAAGCCCTCGTGAGCCAGCAGAACAGTGAGGCACAGACGGTGAGCAGTAAGGGCGGTGCACAAATGACGAAGTTCGATGTGTCCGGCGATAACTACGACGAGAACCGACATTTCTTCCTCAGTCATTTCTTCCGCGATTTCTACGAGCGCGCCATGGAGACCGTCCCGTACGTAGCCAGCGGATTTACCATCAATAAGATAGAGGTATGGATCACCAATAAACGCGGTAACTACGATCAGGCACGTAATATCGTGGCCTTCGTCGATTTGGGTGAGAACACAAGCCACACGCAGTACGCCTGGGGCGGTAGTCCGACCGGTGCGCCGGATAACAAAACGAACGTACTCTACTCGACCGTCAGTGCCACCGATTTCCGTGATTTCCAGCAGACCACTTCGGCACTCGAAGGACTTGGCATGGAGAGCGGAACGGACTTCGAAAAGGTCGAGTCAGCCCGCTTGCTGACGAGCGGCGAATATACGCTCAACAGTGCCTTGGGTTATATATCCCTCAAATCGGCACTCAACCAAGACGAGGTACTTGCCGTGGCATTCGAATATACGTACAACGGTCAGGTGTACCAAGTGGGTGAGTTCTCGACCGATAACGTTGCCGACACCGCTACCAGTCTCACGCCGAAGACCCCGGCTGCACTGGCATTGAAGATGTTGAAGTCCAGCGCCAACGCGCCGCGATTCAAGAACCGTGGTACGTGGGACTTGATGATGAAAAACATCTACTCCTTGGGCGCCACATCTATTCAGCAGGATAAATTCGAACTCTACGTCACCTACCGTAACGATTCCGTCGGTACGGATCTGCAGTACCTCGACGAAGGACCTATCAAAGGCAAACAACTGCTACGCGTGATGAACCTCGACCGCCTTGACCAGAAGCACAACATCACCTCCGACGGACGGTTCGACTTCATAGAAGGCCTGACCGTATATTCCAGTGGCGGAAAGATCATCTTCCCTGTGCTGGAGCCTTTCGGTAGTCACTTGGCGGCGACATTAGGCAACGACCCTGCGTTGACAGCCAAATACTGCTATCAGGAGTTGTACGACTCAACGCTCATCGTGGCGCAGGAGCTGAGCGAAAAGAATAAATTCCACCTCACCGGTAAGTACAAAGGTACGAACGGTAGCGAGATACGCCTCGGAGCTATGAATGTGCCGCGTGGTTCGGTGACGGTCACCGCCGGTGGCGCGACGCTCATCGAGAACGTCGATTATACGGTCGATTACACCATGGGAACGGTGACAATCCTCAACTCCTCTATTCTGGAGTCCGGTACCAACGTCGATGTCAAGCTGGAGAACCAATCGACTTTCTCCATGCAACGTAAGTCGCTCTTCGGTGCCCACCTCGAATATGAGTTCAACAAAGATCTCGTTCTCGGCGGTACGATCATGCACCTGCGTGAGCGGCCGTTGACCACAAAGGTCAACACGGGTTCAGAGCCACTCGCAAACACCATCTGGGGTGTGAACGGCTCGTGGAAAACCGAACTACAATGGCTCACCAATGCCATCGATAAGATCCCATGGATCACAGCTACCGCTCCTTCTACCTTCCAGATCAGCGCGGAGTTTGCGCACCTCATTCCGGGTCATACCCGCGATGTAGGATCCGTCGGAACAGCGTATATAGACGATTTCGAGAACACGACCACCAATATCGACGTACACTATCCGAGTTATTGGTTCTTGGCCTCTACGCCGACCGTCTTCCCTGAGTCGAAAATCAACCTCACGCGTGACACCGCCGCGTATAACATCAACCGTGCTCACATAGGCTGGTTTGCTGTCGATCCTATCTTCGGTTACCCGCAATCGAACACGCCGGCACACCTGCGCGATGACCTCAGTGCACTCAGTGACCACCGTACACGTATCGTCTATCAGGATGAGATTTACCCCAACCGCCAGGAAGCGAGCAACGTGGATACCAAGTTAGCCGTCCTCAACCTCGCCTACTATCCCGAGGAGCGCGGACCGTATAACCTCAATGCAAGCGAACTCAATGCAGATGGTAAACTCAAGAACCCGAAACAACGTTGGGGTGGTATCATGCGGCGACTGGACAACACGGATTTCGAGAAAGCCAATATCGAATATATTCAGTTCTGGCTCATGGATCCGGCGCTCACTAACCCCGAACATGCGACCGATTATGAGGGTACGCTCTATTTCAACCTCGGTGACGTGAGCGAGGATATCTTACGAGACGGCAAGAAATCGTTTGAGCACGGAATGCCGCTCGCCGATACCGATCTGGGACGTATCGAACCCACCTTCTGGGGTAATGTGCCGCGTACAACGAGTACGGTGGTAGCCTTCAGTAACGAAGCCGGCTCGCGTCCGCGTCAAGACGTGGGTCTGGATGGTCTGCCCAACGATCAGGAGTTCACCTGGTCGGCCTACAAGAAATTCCTCAAGGATGTCGATAGCATCATCAGTCCTGCCACCAAGACGAAGTGGGCGAATGACGCGTTCTCGCCGCTCAATGACCCGGCCGGCGATAACTACCATTACTACCGAGGCACGGACTACGACCAGCAGGAGGTATCCATCCTCGATCGTTACAAGCATTATAACGGAACCGAAGGTAACTCGCCCGCTTCCGAGCAGCAGACGGAGAGTTACGGAACAGCCGCCACTTTGACGCCGGATATCGAAGATATCAACCAGGATAACACGCTTAACGAGTACGAGCGCTACTACGAGTATAAGGTCATCCTCCGCCCCGACATGATGGAGGTCGGTAAGCAGAACATCACCGAGAAGAAGATCCGCAAGGTCACGCTGCGTGACGGAACAACCGTCGAGGTGACTTGGTATCAGTTCAAGATACCTCTCCGCGGCGACAGCGCAACCGTCCGTAAGGAAGGTTCGATACGTAACTGGAAATCCATCCGCTTCATGCGTATGTACATGACGGGCTTTGCGCACGAGACACACCTGCGTTTTGCTACGCTCGATCTCGTTCGTGGCGATTGGCGCCAGTACACGCGTGATCTGGCTCCGATAGGTGTACCGGTCAACAAAGGGGCTTCTATCAGCGTACAGACCGTGAACATCGAGGAGAATAGTACCCGTACGCCGATCAACTACGTACTCCCGCCGGGTGTGACGCGTCAGACCGATCCGGGACAAGCCCAACTCATCGCACAGAACGAACAGGCGATGGTGCTCCGCGTGACCAACCTCAGTCCGAACGATGCGCGGGCGATGTACAAGAACACCGGCTATGACCTGCGTCAGTACAAGAACCTGCAGATGTTCGTGCATGCCGAGCAGATGCCATCGCTTGATCCCGATCTGCGTGACGGAGACCTCACCTGCTTCATCCGTATGGGTTCAGACTTGCGCAATAACTACTACGAATACGAGATCCCGCTGCATCTGACAGCACCGGGACAGTACAATAATAACTCTGCCGCCGACCGTGCACTCGTTTGGCCGACGCAGAATATGTTCGATTTCCCGCTCCAAGCCCTCACAGCAGCTAAGATGGCGCGTAACAAAGCCAAACGAGCCGGCAATGAAGGCGTAGGAAACACCATCCCGTACGTTATCTACGATGACGCGAACGACAAACCGCAGAACAAGATCACCGTGCTCGGTAATCCGACACTCGAGGAGATCAGTTCGATCATGATCGGTGTACGCAATCACGGCCAACACGATGCGAGCGGTGAGATATGGGTGAACGAGTTACGTCTCTGCCAGTTCAACGAACAGGGCGGTGTAGCGGCCATGGCAAATGCGTCACTGGCCATCAGTGACATCGCGCAAGTGAACGTAGCCGGTCGTCTGGAGACCGCAGGATATGGTTCGATAGAGTCCAATGTGCTCGACCGGAACATGGATAATTTCTACCAACTATCCGTGAGTGCCGCCCTCGAAGCCGGTCGTCTCTTCCCGGAGAAAGCAAAGATACAGATGCCGCTATACGTCTCCTACAGCAATGAGACCACCTCGCCGGATTATGACCCGCTCGATACCGACGTCAAGCTCAAAGCGACACTCGACACCTATAACACCAAGGAAGAGAAAGACTCCATCCGGCAATTAACCAACACCGTTCATGAGGCGACGTCCTTCTCTGTGTCCAATCTGAAAGTCAATATCCACTCCAAGAAGAAGGATATGTTCTACGACCCGGCGAACTTCTCTATCTCCGCGTCGTACAACAAGCAGAACGAGCATTCGCCCGACATGGAGACCAACGTCACCACCGATCATAAGGGTTCGTTCACCTATGCCTACAGCTTCAACCCCAAGCCTTGGGAACCGTTTAGTAAGGTAGAGAAAGTGAGCAAAGTGAAGGCACTCAAAGAGCTGAATTTCTACTACTTGCCGCAGTCGTGGTCGTTCAACACGAACATGCACCGTACCTTCAGTCATATGAAGATGCGTGACTTGACGGGCAACGGTTTCGATGCTTCCGACCTGACATACAGCAAGGACTTCACATGGGATCGTAATGTCGATTTCAAATACGACCTCACGAAGAACATGAAGTTTAGCTTCCAGTCGGCAATGAACGCCATCATCGACGAAGGTAAGTACACACCGGAGATACTCAAAGGGCAGTATTTCGATGCCGACTTCAACCACGACAAGTATGAGGCATGGAAAGACACAATCCAGCGCTCGCTGGCTAAATGGGGTAAACCTTATACGTACCAACAGGTGTTCACCGCTTCGTGGAACGTGCCGTTCAATCGTGTGCCGGGACTCGATGCACTCACCGCTAACGCCTCCTATAACGCGAACTACAACTGGACACGAACGGCTTCGTCGCTCAACGGTATCGACCGAGGTAACACCGTCAGCAGCGTACAGACTTGGCAAGTCGATGGAGGTATCAATTTCGAGAACTGGTACGGCAAGTCCAAATACTGGAAATCCATGACGCAGCGTTATGGAGGTCGGGGTTCGCGGCGTTCCTTCAAGCCCAAGAACTACACCCAGACAATCGCGCTGGAGAAGGGCAAAGCCATCGAGATCACCCACCGTCTCAACAGTGAACTATTGAGCGTCACCGTAGCAGACTCAACCGGCAAAGCGATACCTGTTTCGTTCAAGCCTGCCGGTAACACCAAGATCAGTCTGACGCCGAAAGCGGACTGCGCGAAGGCGACCGTCACCGTCACAACCAAAGACCCGAACGAGCGGACGGCGGCGCAGATAAC
>Ga0247610_10001251_pt1 | contig 31888 bp, 21 predicted proteins | sample 174DNAGHGhighgp2_FD_193483 | JGI IMG/M metagenome (GOLD analysis project Ga0247610, IMG submission 193483) | Sheep rumen microbial communities from Palmerston North, Manawatu-Wanganui, New Zealand - 1742 DNA GHGhigh gp2 | ecosystem: Host-associated > Mammals > Digestive system > Stomach > Rumen...
AAGAGCGGACAGTATCTGTACGACCGGTTCAGCACACCAACCATCCCCAACGCGATTAACGTCACAAAAATCTCAAACCTCAAACCTCAAACCTTCAACCTACTCACAGCCGAATACCCGTGGAAAGACTATGAGCAGCCCGAATTCATGAGCGGTACCATCAAGGCTGCCGACGGGGTGACCGACCTCTACTACCGCATGGTGAAGCCTCATGACTTTGACCCCAACAAAAAATATCCTACAGTCGTCTATGTCTATGGCGGTCCCCATGCCCACAACGTGGATGCTTCATGGCATTGGAGCAGCCGTTCGTGGGAGACGTATATGGCGCAGAAGGGTTACATTGTCTTCATCCTTGACAACCGAGGCAGTGAGAACCGCGGAAGAGACTTCGAGCAGGCCACCTTCCGTCAGTTGGGACAGATAGAGATGCAAGACCAGATGAAGGGCGTGGAGTTCCTGAAGAGTCTGCCCTATGTTGATGCCAACCGTCTGGGTGTCCACGGATGGTCTTTCGGTGGTTTCATGACCATCTCGCTCATGACCAACTATCCTGATGTGTTCAAGGTGGGTGTGGCCGGTGGTCCTGTCATCGACTGGAAATGGTACGAGGTGATGTATGGCGAACGCTATATGGACACACCCGAACAGAACCCCGAGGGCTATGCCAAGACCAGTCTGCTCAACCAGGCTAAGAATCTCAAGGGCAAGCTGCAGATCATCATTGGCAACAACGACCCCACGGTGGTGCCCCAGCATGCGCTGTCGTTTATCAAAGCCTGCATCGAGGCCGGCACCCAACCCGACTTCTTCGTCTATCCTGGAGAGGAGCACAACATGAGAGGACATGCCAGCGTTCATCTGCATGAGCGCATCACGCAGTACTTTGAGGACTATCTGAAACCCATCAAATAGATAGAAAAGTCCCTTATAGATAGATCAAACCCCCTATAGAGATATGATGCCAAACCTTGAATTAGCAGTCATCGACAACAACATTCTGGCAGCGCTGGGTATGCAGCAGTTGCTAAATGATCTCATCCCAACCGTTGAGGTAAGCATCTTCAATGGATTTGGTGAGTTGGAGGCTGCCGACGAGGGACAGTATGCACACTATTTCGTGTCATCGCGCATCTATTTCGAGCATGTAGCCTATTTCCGCAAGCTGGGCAGACGGGCCGTCGTCCTGGTCAATGGCGACATGCAGATAGCAGGAATGCCCACATTCAACGTCTGCCAGAGTGAGACTGCACTGGTGAAAGCCATCATGAGTCTGTACCACAGGGGACACCCGCAGGGGCACCCGCAAACCCATCCACAGGGGCATCCACAGGGTGATGCCGACAACAAAGCGACCCTGTCACCTCGTGAGACAGAGGTAGCCATACTGTTGGCCAAGGGACTGATCAACAAGGAGATAGCCGATAGACTGAACATCAGTCTTGCTACCGCTATTACCCACCGTAAGAACATCATGGAGAAGCTCCATGCACGCTCTCTGGCCGACATCATCGTCTATGTCATCATGAACGGTCTGGCTGACGTGGGAGAACTATAGAACACCATACAAGAACGATTAAACAAAGAAAAGGACATATAATCATGAAAATTCTGTTATTAGGCAGCGGTGGTCGCGAACACGCCCTCGCATGGAAGATTGCTCAGAGCGAGCGAGTAGAAGAACTGTTTATTGCTCCTGGCAACGCAGGAACATGCCATGTTGGAACAAACGTCAACATGAAGGCCGACGACTTTGAGGCTATCAAGCAGTTTGTGGTAGAGAAAGGTATCGACATGGTGGTGGTAGGTCCCGAGGACCCGCTGGTGAAAGGTATCTACGACGACCTGAAGGCCGACAGCCGCACCAAGAACATCCCTGTGATTGGTCCCTCAAAGGCTGGCGCCGTGCTGGAAGGCTCCAAGGACTTTGCCAAAGGCTTCATGCAGCGTCACCACATCCCTACCGCACGCTACGAGAACTGTGACGGCACCAGAGTGCAAGAAGGTTTGGCCTTCTTGGAGACATTAGAGGCTCCCTATGTGCTGAAGGCCGACGGTCTGTGCGCAGGCAAGGGCGTGCTGATACTCCCCACCCTTGAAGAAGCCAAGAAAGAGTTGAAGGAGATGTTGGGCGGTATGTTTGGCAATGCCTCCAGTCGCGTGGTCATCGAGGAGTTCCTGAGTGGTATCGAGTGTTCTGTGTTCGTGCTGACCGATGGTGAGCATTATAAGATCCTGCCCGAGGCCAAGGACTACAAACGCATTGGTGAGGGCGACAAAGGACTGAACACAGGAGGTATGGGCAGCGTCTCGCCAGTACCCTTTGCCACCAAGGAATGGATGCAGAAGGTAGAAGACCGCATCATCAAGCCTACAGTAGAAGGACTGAAGGCAGAAAACATTGATTATAAAGGTTTTATCTTCTTCGGCCTCATCAACGTGAAAGGCGAGCCGATGGTCATTGAATACAACTGTCGCATGGGTGACCCAGAGACAGAGAGCGTGATGCTGCGTCTGAAGAGTGACATCGTCGATCTGTTTGAGGGTGTTGCCAAGGGCGACCTTAACCAGCGTCAGATAGCGTTTGACGAGCGTGCTGCTGTCTGCGTCATGCTGGTCAGCGGCGGTTATCCTGAAGCCTACAAGAAAGGCTACCCCATCAGCGGCATTGAGCAGGTGGAGGGTTCTGTAGTCTTTCATGCCGGCACAACCACGAAGGACGGTCAGGTGGTGACCAACGGCGGTCGCGTGATTGCTGTCTCCTCCTACGGCAAAGACAAGGAAGAGGCCCTGAAGAAATCGTTCACTGAAGCCCAGAAGATTGAGTTTACTGACAAGTATTTCCGTCGCGATATAGGTAAAGACCTGTAATACGCCTAAAAACAGTAGAGGTAAAGACCTGTGAAACGTCTACAAAACAGAATAGCAGAAAGCAAGAGCACCCTGACCGTAAGCTTTGCCTACGGACTGGGTGTATGGCTGTTGGGTGGCTTGGTGACCCAAAACCTGTGGTTACAGTTTGGGGCCTTCATCATCACAGCCTTCCTAATGTTTTACCTGAACAACAGCCTGGCCCTGTTGCGTGTGCGCAGCCGTATGGTGTCGTGTGCCTATATCGTACTGACATGTTGCGCCAGCCAGCTGTTTTCCTCACAGGAAAGTGCCATAGCCTCGATGTGTCTTGCCATTGCGCTCATCTTCCTGTTCCATACCTATCAGGACCACCAGGCTGTAGGGAAGATCTATTATGCCTTCCTCTTCATCGGACTGGCTTCTGTATTCTTTGCCAAGATACTATGGCTTGTGCCCCTGATATGGATGCTGACAGCCACCAATATGCAGTCGCTCAACTTCCGCACTTTAGCCTGTTCACTGTTGGGACTTCTCACTCCCTACTGGTTCATCATGCCTTGGTTAGTGATGCAAGACAACTACTCTTGGCTGCTGTCCCATCTATCCCAACTCGTCACCTTTGCCCCTGCCTTCGACTATTCCGGAACGGCCATTGGACTTGTTGTAGTGTTACTTTTTATTACTATAGTTAACACATTAGGTATCATACACATACTAAGAGTTGGATATGAGGACAAAACGCGCATCAGACTGACCTTTGGCTTCCTCTCTATCCTATCTGTTGCAGGTATTCTGTTCCTGATTGTCCAACCCCAGTACTATGACCCCATGATGCGTCTCATCATCGTGCTGAGTAGTCCCGTTATCGCCCATTACATGACACTCACATCCAGCCGCATCACCAACATCCTGTTCTTCGTCATCACAGTGCTGGCTGTTGTCATCGCCATCTTCAACCTATGGATGCCTTCATTCAACTTCTGACAGAAAACGGCTATTGGGGCATGATGCTCGCCGCCTTCCTTGCCGGTAGCTTTATTCCCTTTTCCAGCGAGGCTGTGATGCTGGGGCTGTTGGCAGCAGGTCTCGACCCCTGGCTGCTGATGGTCTATGGCACCATAGGTAATGTGGCTGGCGGATTCGTGAACTACGGCATCGGCAGGATGGGAAAGACCGAATGGATTGAGAAATACCTGCACGTCAGTCAGGAGAACATGGCTAAGGCCGAACGGTTTATGGCTGGACGAGGAGCCATGATGGGCTTCTTTGCCTTCGTTCCCATCCTGGGCAGCGCCATCACCATCCTATTAGGACTGATGCGTGCCAACATCGTCATCTCGCTGGCCAGCATCACCCTGGGCAAGTTCCTCCGTTATTGGGTTCTTGTCTATGGTGTCAGCATGCTGTTATAAAGGAAGTTAAAGGGAAGTTATCGCTTCGCTTGGAAGTTAAAGGGAAGTATGAAACGTGTTCATAATCGTTAATTATTGTAGAGCGGTAGCAAATTATTCACTATTCACTATTCACTTTTCACTTAAAATTACTACCTTTGCAAGCTGAAAAGTGATTTTTAACGTTAAAAGTACACATAAACAATGAAACAATTCCGTCTCGTGGACAATGTGATGGGTTGGCTTGCCTTCTTGGTAGCCGCCTTCGTCTATTGTTCTACCGTAGAGCCGACAGCCTCTTTCTGGGACTGTCCTGAGTTTATTACTACCGGATACAAACTGGAGATTGGTCATCCACCCGGTGCACCCTTCTTCATGCTGACAGCCAACCTGTTCTCACAGTTTACCAGCGACCCCTCTCAGGTGGCCTTCATGGTGAACATGATGAGTGCATTGCTATCGGCTGCCTGCATTCTCTTCCTGTTCTGGACCATCACGCATCTGGTGCGGCGGTTGCTTATCAACCGTTGGGACGAACTTGACCTGAACAAGATGATCATCATCGAGGGTTCTGGTCTGGTGGGAGCACTCATCTACACTTTCAGCGACACCTTCTGGTTCTCTGCTGTTGAGGGTGAGGTCTATGCCTACTCCTCGTTCTTCACCGCTGTGGTGTTCTGGCTGATACTGAAATGGGAAGACCACGCTGACGAGCCTCACAGTGACCGCTGGCTCATTCTGATCATGTACATGACGGGCCTCAGCATCGGTGTTCACCTGTTGAACCTGCTGTGTCTGCCTGCCATCGTGCTGGTCTATTACTACAAGCGTTTCCCCAATGCCAACCTGAAAGGCTCGCTGCTGGCGCTGCTCGTCTCGTTCGTGCTGTTGGCAGCAATCCTCTATGGTGTCATTCCTGGTGTAGTCACCGTTGGCGGCTGGTTTGAGCTGTTCTTCGTGAACTCCCTCAGCATGCCGTTCAACTCTGGTCTGATCATCTACCTCATCCTGCTTGTCGGCACCGTGCTGTGGGCCATCTATGAGACACAGACAGCCAATGACAAGAACTGGAAACGTCAGAACATTGCCTTCCTGTTGGGCTTCGGTCTGCTGGGTGTACCCTTCATCGGTCACGGCTGGTCAGCCTTCATTACAGGCATCATCATCCTTGGCATCGTAGGATGGCTGTTGTTCATACGCAAGCGCACTAAGGAGACCAAGGCACTCATACCGCTGGTATCCCCACGTCTTAAGAATACCACCCTGCTCTGTATGCTGATGCTGATGATTGGCTACTCTACGTATGCCGTCATCGTCATCCGCTCTTCGGCCAACCCACCGATGGACCAGAACTCACCCGAGGATATCTTCTCGCTGGGTGACTACATGAGCCGTGAACAGTATGGCTACACCCCCCTGCTCTACGGACAGACCTATGCCTCTGAGATTGTCTGGGACGAGCCCGACGAGAACGGCATTCGCAAGCCCAAGAAGGACTACAAGGGTGTAGAGTATAAGCGTGTGGAGAAAGCTTCTCCCGACGAGCCCGACCGCTACGAAGAAGTAGCTGAGGACAAGCGTCAGAAGGTACGTTATGTCTATCACCAGAACATGATATTCCCACGTATGCACTCCAGCGACCACAAGGAACAGTATGAGACTTGGCTTGAGGGCGTCGAGGGCAAGGAGGTGCCTTCTGAGAACGGCGAGGGTACTATCACCATCCCCACATTCATGGACAACCTGAAGTTCTTCTTCTCCTACCAGATGAACTTCATGTACTGGCGCTACTTCTTCTGGAACTTTGCTGGTCGTCAGAACGATATCCAGGGACATGGAGACCTCATTCACGGCAACTGGATCACAGGTATCTCAGCATGGGATAATGCCCGACTGGGGGACCAGTCGCTGCTGCCCGACGTCCTGAAGAACAACAAGGGCCACAACGTCTATTACTGTCTGCCGCTGCTTCTGGGACTCATTGGTCTGTTCTGGCAGATGCTACGTCGCGGTCAGAAGGGTGTCAAGCAGTTCTGGGTGGTCTTCTTCCTGTTCTTCATGACGGGTATGGCCATCGTGCTCTACCTGAACCAGACACCATCGCAGCCACGTGAACGTGACTATGCCTATGCCGGTTCATTCTATGCCTACGCTATTTGGTGTGGTATGGGTGTAACCGCTATTGCCATGATGCTGCAGCGCTTCATCAAGAAGTACCAGTATGTAGTGTCAGCCATCGTGTCGGCAGCCTGTCTGTTGGTACCCATCCAGATGGCTTCGCAGAACTGGGACGACCACGATCGCTCTGGCCGTTATACCTGTCGCGACTTTGGTCAGAACTACCTGATGTCGCTGCAGGACGAGGGCAAGCCCATCATCTTCACCAATGGCGACAACGACACCTTCCCGCTATGGTACAACCAGGATACTGAGGGAGTACGTCGCGATGTGCGTGTATGCAACCTCAGTTATCTGCAGACCGACTGGTACACTGACCAGATGTTGCGTCCAGCCTACGAGTCGCCCGCTGTGCCCATCGGCTTCACGCCCTATCAGTACAACAACATGCCCAACTATTTCGTTGTTGACCCGAATATAGGCTACGCTATCGAACTGCTGAGCGACAGATTTCCAAAAGATGCCAAAGAACTTTTTGGTGAAGATCCGTTTGAGCTGAAGAACGTGATGAAGAACTGGATTCGCAACGAACGTTCAGAAGAGCTCCAAAAGAAACAACGGAAAGCTCTCGAATATGCGTTTAACCTGATGGCACAGGAGTATAGCGACAGAGCAAAGATGGCAGAGGCCAACAAGGACAAAGAGAGTCAGCAATATTATGAGGAGTACGCCAAATACTTCAGCGAATACAAGATTGACCTCAACGTCTTCCCCAATGATGAGTTGTTCCTCGACATTGACAAAGAAGCTGTGAAGAAGAGCGGTATGACCATTCCTGGTGCAGAACGCCTCAATGGATATCCTGAGGAACAGCGCGACAGTATTCTTAACGAGCTAATCCCCGACCGCATTGCCATTAACATCACAACGCGCCTTAACGGCTCTACCAGCCGCATCTTGGGCCGCAGTCAGGTAATGATGCTCGACATGCTGGCCAACGCCAACTGGAGCCGTCCGCTCTATGTGGCTATGACCGTAGGTTACGACCAGTATCCTGGCCTGCATGAATACATGACGCAGGAAGGTCTCACCTATCGCATCACACCGTTCAAGAACAAACGCAGCATGGATACCGACCGCACCTATGAACGTGTGATGAAGCACTTCAAGTTTGGCGGCGTAAAGACCAAGGGCGTCTATATCGACGAGACGGTGATGCGCATGTGTCTCACCCACCGTTTCCTGCTGACCGACCTGGCTCAGGACCTCGTCAGAGAGAATAAGAACGACAAGGCCGCCAAGGTCATGAAGCTCATCGAGACAGAGTTGCCCTTCTACAACGTGCCCTGCGACTACGACAACGACAAGATGCCTTATGGTGACAAGAACAACGGTTTGGGCGAACAATATCGTGCCTGGGTGAGAAGTAGTGCTCTCGATATGGCGAAGATCTACTTTACTCTTGGTGGTGATGCCAACGTCAAGAAGGGTATGGCCATCATCAACGACGTGTGGAAGACAGCATCCGACTTCAGTAACTACTACATGTCGATGAAACCCTCTATGTTTGCACGCAATGAGCAACCCTGCGTCTTCCAGTTTGTCACACAGCTGGAAATATTGCGCATCCTGAAGGAAGCCAACCTGAAGGACGAGTTCGACAAGAAAGCAGCCCAGCTGCAGAAGAACATCCAGAGATTCGTTAGTGAAGGTGGCTCTTTCGAGAAACAGCATCAGGACAAGAAGACTGGCCTCTGGTACTTCGACACCTATGCCAACATCGTTCTTGAGACCCAGAATCTTAAGTGGAACGACGACTACTACGAGGATGAAGAGTATGATGAGTATGTCGATGAAGCCGAAGACGACGAGGCTTATTATGACGAAGTTGAAGGCAACGACTCACTATGATCATTGAGCAACCAGCAGTTTATCTGCGTTGGCTCTATCCTAAGGCCTACTGGCGAATGGACCGTCGCGAGCGCTCAGTTTATCTGACGTTCGATGACGGCCCCATCCCTGAAGCCACCCCCTTCATCCTTCAGACGTTGCGCAACTATGACGTCAAGGCCACCTTCTTCGTTGTGGGCGACAATGTGAGAAAGTACCCTGAACTGTACCAGCAGATTATTGATGAAGGTCACCAGGTGGGCAACCACACCTACAACCACATTAGCGGCTTTCGCCACACATTGCGTGGCTACAGCAAAAACGTAGAGAAGGCCAATACCTATATCCATAGCCATTATATGCGACCGCCTCATGGCTGGATGCGCCTGTCACAATATGCCTGGCTCAGCCGCAAGTACAAGGTTGTGATGTGGGATCTCGTCACGCGCGACTACTCCAAGTGGATGACGGCAGAGGATATCGTCAACAATGTGAAACGCTACGCTCGAAACGGTTCCATCATCACCTTTCACGATTCGCTGAAGTCCATCGACAAACTGCGCACTGCTTTACCAGAAAGCATTCGCTGGCTCAAAGAGCAAGGATATGAATTCAAGATATTCAAGTGAACAGTTGAAAGCCGAGGCCCTCAGTCTCGGCTTTTCTGCTTGTGGTATAGCTAAGGCGGGACCTGTTGATGCGCAGGTGGCCGCCCACTATCGCCAATGGATAGAACAAGGCGGACATGCTGACATGCACTATCTGGCCAACAATCTCGACAAGCGTCTTGACCCCACCCTACTCCTTGAAGGTGCCCGTAGCATCATCGTCGTAGCCCTGAACTACGCCCCTGCACGTCGTATCCCTGCCGATGAATACCAGCTTGCCGTCTATGCCTATGGTCGCGACTATCACGACGTTCTGAAAGACCGCATTCGCCAGCTAATTCTCAATTCTCAATTCTCAATTCTCAATTCCAAAATCGCCACAGACACCGTCCCTATTCTTGAGCGCTATTGGGCGCAACAGGCAGGCTTGGGCTTTATAGGCCGCAACCACCAGCTCATCATCCCTCAGGCGGGATCGATGTTCTTTCTGGGCGAGATTATCACTACTGCAGAGTTCGACCACTACGACGAACCTATGCCTAACCGCTGTGGTACCTGTCGCCGTTGCATCGATGCCTGTCCTACAGGAGCCTTGGGTGAAGTTTTCAATTCCAAAAAGTGCCTCTCGTACCAAACGATAGAGAACCGTGGTGAGATTGATGAAGCGGCAAAGGACAAGATAGGTAACACCATCTACGGCTGCGACCGTTGTCAGCAAGCGTGCCCCTGGAACCGTTTTGCCTCACCCACCGACATACCAGAGTTGCAACCCAGCGATGACCTCCTGAAAATGAAACGTGAGGACTGGCAGCACCTCTCCGTTGAGGACTACCAGAAACTCTTCAAAGGCTCTGCCGTGAAACGTGCCAAGTACGATGGTCTCATGCGCAACATCCGAGCGGCAGAAAAGGAATAACTTGAATCCCCGAATAACGAAAAGATAAAAACAATGACAACATCTTACGTAATAATCATAGTGGTAGCCCTATTGCTGGTACTGCTACTGACCGGCTACAACAGCCTGGTAATGCTACGCAACAAGGTCAACGAGGCATTTGCCACGATGGACGTCAGCCTGAAGAAGCGCTACGACCTGATACCTGCGCTTGTAGAAGTGGTGAAGGGCTATGCCGCTCACGAGTCGGATACGCTTATTGAGACGACAGCCATACGCAGTCGTGCCGTTGACCATGATGACCGCAAAGGTCAGCTGCAAGGTGAGAAGGGCATAGGCGATGCCTTGAAAAAACTGTTTGTCGTAGCCGAGGCCTATCCGGAACTGAAGGCAAACACCACGTTCCTCACCCTCCAGCAGCAACTGTCGGCTATGGAAGACGAGATTGCGCTGTCGCGTCGCTACTACAATGGCAGCGTCAGAGAGTACAATAACCGTTGCCAGACGGTACCGTTCAACCTGGTAGCCCGTCTCTTCGGCTTCAAGTCGATGCCTATGTTTGCTATGGGCAACGATGAAGAGCGCCACGCTGTGAACGTCGGCAAGGCCTTCATGCTCTTCCTCCTGTTACTGGGCTGCTCGCCAGCGATGGCCAACAAGGGTGGATTCTACTATGAAAGCATCAAGGTCGATGCAGAGGTTCATGAAAATAACGTGTGGGATGTCACAGAGCGCATCAAAGTATATTTTACCCAAAGTCGGCACGGCATCTATCGTTACATTCCCTGTTCATTCAGTCTGAATCACAACGTTTCTGGTGATAAAGACTATCAGAAGGGTAGTCCCAGCGAGGTAACATTCCAGTATGAGTCCGATATCGACAACGTCAGCGTTGACGGATGGGACTTCAATACAGAATATGACAACGGCAACCTCGTGATACGCATCGGCGATGAAGACGAGCTGGTGAAAGGGACACAGACCTATATCATCCATTACACTTACACCTATCGTGATGACAGGCGCCCTGACTACGACTATCTGTTTCACACCATTTTGGGTACCGACTTCGAAGAGCCCATCAACCACTTCAGCTTCCGCATCAAGTTCGACAAACCCCTGCCCGACGATATTGCCGAACGTCTGAAAGTGTATAGCGGCAAGTATGGCAATAAGGATCATGTCATCGAGAACCTGAAGATCAACGTCACCCCCACCCTTATCGAAGGTGGGGCCGATAGCGTGAAACCCTATCACGGTGTGACGCTCTACGCCCAACTGCCACAGGGCTACTATAAGGACGTTCTGGACGTGAACCCCATCGTACACCAACTGTTCCTGTGGCTCATGGTGGCAGTCATGCTGCTCCTTGCCTACTACCTATGGCGCACCCATCGCAAGCACGTCACTAAGGTCATCGAGTTCTATCCCCCTGAGGGCATCAGTAGCGCCGAGGTGGGCACCATCATCGACGACTCTGCCGACCTCAGCGACGTTGCATCACTCATTCCCTGGCTGGCAGGACAGGGGTATCTGCGCATCCGTGAGATTGAGGGCAACAAGAAAACTGCCGACCTGGAACTGACAAAGCTGAAAGACCTACCTAACAATGCTCCAGACTATCAGAAAAAGATGATGGCTCTGTTCTTTAAAGAGAGCGATGTTGTCAAGCTGAAAGACCTGGGCGAGAAACCCGATGCTATTGGGAAGATACTATTGGCACTGGGCAACTATTTCAAGGGCAAACGCAAACTGATACACTACAAATGGCAGCTGTGGCTCTACCTGCCGCTATGCATACTGGGTACAATGACGCTGACCACCAACTCGGTGGTGAAGACGTTCTACGGACATGCCTTCGTCTGGGTGTTGCTGCTCTACACCCTACCCTTCGCCATTGCCTTCTTTGGAAGAATGATCATGAGTCGTTCCGAACTCATCAGAGGTAAAACCACACGCTACATCTTGCTCGTCCTAAAGGCTGCGCTCATGCTTTTCGTCTGCTACATGTATCAACGCGAGTTCATTGACTATGGAGCACCCATGGGGACATGGGCAGTAGCTGCTGTCTTCATCGTCAGCTTCATCATGGTCGAGCTGTCAGACCGCTTCTGCGTTGACAGCGACTACCGCATCAGGATGATGGAACGACTGTTGGGCTTCAAGGAGTTTATCAAGACAGCTGAGAAAGACCGTCTTGAGGCTCTGCAGGCCGACGACCCCCAGTATTTCTATAAAGTATTGCCTTATGCGATGGTGTTCGGCCTGACAGACAAGTGGAACGACCTGTTCAAGGATATCCAGCTGGAGAAGCCCGACTGGTATGAAGCCTCGACGCCTCTCATGGGCTATGCGCTCGCACGCAATATGACCAACAGCCTGTGCAGTACAGCTAATCATGCCATCAGCACCATCAGTCACGACAGCAGTAGCCACAGTAGCGGTGGCGGCTTCTCAGGCGGAGGTGGAGGCGGCGGAGGCGGCGGCAGCTGGTAAAGCCAACCGCCAATAGCTAATAGTCAATAGCAAAAAGCAAAATTAAAGTAAGATGCTGACAATACGCTCAGCAGTACGTCCGTCCCAGCGGTCGGGCAGTGAACCTGTCTTCCATTGTCCGCTGACCATACGACTGACGGCATCAGCCAACTTCTGTGGATCTTCGCCCACCAGTTCGTTGGTACCTACGGATACCGTCTCCCAATGTTCTGTATAGCTGTTGAGCGTGATGCAGGGCACATGATTGAAGGTTGCTTCCTCAGCCACGTTGCCGCTGTCTGTGATGATACCTTTCGCATGGGCCGTCAGCCATCCGAACTTCAGGTAGTCGAGTGGCGGAATCGTTCTGATGGGCAGATGGAATGATGTGACGACGTCCAGAGCCAGTCCTCGCAAGGGGGCGATGACGGGCAGGTTACCTGCCGCCTTTGTCAACGTCTCGAGCAACTGATACAGATTATCCTTATCGGCCAGCAACGCCTTTCTGTTCAACGTCAGCACCAGATACTGTCCAGCCTCTACGTCAAGCTGTGGCTGACACAGACGCTGGTGGTTAAAGCGGAGAGTATCCATCAGGATGTTACCCACCATATAGGTATTCTTGCTGTCGCCCTGTTCGCGCGATGCCACACTGTTGCTTTTCACACCAGCCGTGAAGAGATAGTCGCTGAGGGCATCGATGACTAGTCGATTCACCTCCTTGGGCATATTCATATCAAACGAACGGGTGCCTGCCACCAGATGTGCCAGCCGTATGCCGCGTTTCTTGGTGACGATAGCTGCTGCCATCGTTGAGGCGAGGTCATCGACCACGATAACCACATCAACAGGGTTACTGTCAAGATAGGCATCGAACGCTGCCATTACGCGCGAGGTGATCTCATTAAGGCTGGTGCTGTCCACACCCAGATAGACATCGGGACGGGGCATCTGCAAGTCGTCGAAGAGCGTGCCCTCAAGGGTGGGATCGTCAGCACGTCCGGCATAAATCAACTGATATGCCGCTCCTTCTGTCTGACTGATGACGCGCACCAGGGGAGCCACTTTAACGAAGTTTGGGCGTGCGCCTGCAACAATACATATTCTCTTCATAGCGGTAGCAAAATATTCACTTTTCACTATTCACTTTTCCTTTAGCAGCCGGTCAATCTCGTCGAACTGCTTACCCAGGTTCAGGTTCAGATAGATACGATAGAGGGCTGGTCCCCACTTCTGCAGCTCATCGGGTTTCAGGGCACGATAGCGCTCCATGTGAGCTTGCGCCTTCTGGTAGTTGGCTCTCATCTGCTTGCGTTCGCGCTTGCCTGCAAAGCGTTCTGCGATATAGGCATAGGCTGTGCCCGCATTATAATAGACCTCGGGCAACGAGTCGTTGATGCTGATGAGCTTTTCGCTGTAGTTGATGCACTCACCGTAGCGCTGCAACTGCAGCAGGGCCGACGACTTCGCAAAGAGATAGAGCGTGCTGGAGTCGTTGATTGCCAGCGCGCTGTCGGCCACAGCCAGCGCACAGTTGTACTGTCCGCGTGCGTTGTAGTAGTCGACCAGTCGTGGGAAGAAATAGGAGAACTGCGGAAAGCGGCGGAAACCCTCCTGGAGCGTTGCCAGATAGAGCTCGTCATCGTTCAGCCAACGGCGTGCCTCAGCCACATACTGCAGGGTGAAGGCGGCACGGGCGCTATCACGGAGTGCCAGATGACGATAGCGCAGGGTGAGCACAGCATCCTGCTTCTTGTAGCCAGCATAGGTGGTCCAGTAGGCAGCCTCTGGCATCCGGCTGTCTGTAGAGTCGTAGGCATAGACAGAGAACAGAGGCTGACGGGCGCAGTCTATATAGGTCTCCATGTAGTCGAAGGCCTCCTGCCAGTTGGACTTTCTCAGATGGAAGTTGCCTGCACCAAAGAGATTGGCACGCAAGGGATGCAGTTGTGCGCTGTGCTTTGTACGCGACTCCATGACCACCCTGCCCTTCTGGTCAGGACGCATCTCTACGGAGTCGAGGGCCTCAGCAACGGTAAACAGGCGACGGGTGATATTGAAGAACTCGGCCGTATCCTGTTTCTGCTTCAGGTACATGCGTTCGTTGGCCTGGTCATACTGACCACGCACGGCATCAAACCACGCCTGATAGATACGACGGTTCTCACGGTTGGCAGAGTCTTTCAACAAAGGCTTCAGCAACTTCTCCGCATCGGCATATTTTGCGCTCTTGATGAGAGACCGTGCCTGGCTCAGCTCCTGACGAACGGTTTTCTCTTTCGTCTTTTGAGCCAGCGTCAGGCACGGTGTCATCATAGTCAAGAAAACGCAAGTTGCAAACAACTTAGCAGTTCTCAATTCTGGTATTCTTTTTTATTGGTTACTGTGCGAGCGAGGAATCGATAGCCTCGAGTTCCTTCATCATTTCCTTGTTCTGCTTGAAGTAATAGATCTGGTAGAGGGGATAAGCCCAGTTGCAGGTAGCACGGTCTGGGTCGAGCTCGCGGGTACGTATATAGTATTTCTCGGCCTCGTCCAGCACCTCAACCACCTTTGCACGGTTGGCGTTGGTGATCATGCCGTTCTTGTCCGACAGCGAGTTCTGCAGTTCCATTGCCTTAGCATAGTAGCAACGGCCTACATTGAACGCACACTGTATAAAGTCAGGATCAATCTCAAGGGCCTTCTTGAAGCTCTCGATAGACTCGTTCCACTTCTCTGCGTTCATTTCGGCCTCACCCTTCAGGGCCCAGGTCATCTTGTTGTCAGGATTGACGTTCACCTCCTCGAGCACCCAGGCGTTGAGGGCTTCGGGGTTGTTGGCACGTGTGTAGTACTCCATCAGCAGGTTGAAGTAACGCCCCTCCTGTGGATTGGCCTTGTGCAGCTCCTTCACCATGTTGACATAGTCCAGCGAGTCCTGAGCGTTGCTCATCTTATCTTTCTTCGAGAAGAGCAGAATCTCAGTAGCATCGCCCGCCTTGGCGGGATCCACCTCGATGGTCAGCTTGGCATACTTCTCAGCCTTAGCGTAGTCTTTTAGCTGGTAGGACAGATAGGCCACATAGTAGCAGATGTCTGAATAGAAGTTATCATGTGGGAAGTCCTTTACATCTGCGAAGATAGGCGTATTCTTCATGTTCACGTAGAGCTCCCATGCGTTCAGGGCCTCTTCTTTATAATCCTTCTGGAAGACAAAATAACCTGCCTGTGCCAGAGTTGTACCGAAGTTCTTGAAACGTCCCTGAGACGCTGTGCGGTACTTCATCTTCACTTTTCCCTTGGCATCGGGCAACTGGTCAAACTCGTCGCACTTCAGAGCAGCCTCCCAAGCGGCTACGGCAGCACGGTGCATTGCAAGGGTGTCATAGGGGTCTTTTCTTGCGGACACCTGATTCTGTGCTTCAAGTGTCTGGAAGTGCATGTAGTTGTCGTAGTGGATTGACGACTGCACGTTCCATGCAGCAGCCTTATTAGTGGTCTCGCTCGATGTCAGGGCAGGGGCCAACAATTTCACGGCGCCGTCATAATCGCCTTTTGAAGACAGTTTCTTGGCTTCTTTAACCAGGAGGTCCTGACCAAATGCTGAGGTGGCAGCTACTGCCATCAGAGCCATCATCATTAACTTTTTCATTGTTTTGTTGGTTATTGGTTGATAATTATTGTTCGTTTGTTTCCGGATTTTCCGGTATCTCCGGATTTTCTGGTATCTCCGGATTTTCCGGTGTTTCCGGAGTTTCCGGCTGATCTTCTTCCTCACGAGAACGCTGCACCTTGCAGACGCTGGCGATGACATCGTTCTTCTTCGAGAGGTTAATCAGACGTACACCCTGTGTAGCACGTCCCATGACACGCACCTCGTCCACGTTCAGACGGATCAGAATGCCGCTCTTGTTGATAATCATGAGGTCATTGTCGTCCGTCACCACCTTGATGGCCACCAGCTTACCCGTCTTCTCCGTGATGGCGAGGGTCTTCACGCCCTTGGTGCCACGTGCGGTCTTACGGTAGTCCTCAATGTCCGAACGTTTGCCGTAGCCGTTCTCGCTGACCACCATGATAGTCTCGGTCTGCGGGTCGTTGATGCACACCATACCTACCACCTCGTCGTCGCCGCCGTCCAGTCGCATGCCGATGACACCTGTAGAGACACGTCCCATAGTGCGTACCTGGTCCTCGTTGAAGCGTACAGCACGTCCGTTGCGGTTGGCCAGCAGAATCTCGTTCTTGCCGTTGGTCAGACGTACGCCTACCACCTCGTCGCCCTCATTGATATTAATGGCGCGCACACCTGCTGCACGCACGTTCCTATAGTCATAGAGACATGTCTTCTTGATGATACCCTGCTTGGTGGCAAACATCACGAAGTGGGTCTTCAGGAACTCTTCGTCGTTGAAGTTCTTGATGCGCAGCACGGCGTTGATGGCATCGTCGGGTTCGATGTTCAGCATGTTCTGAATAGCACGTCCCTTCGAGTTCTTGTCGCCCTCGGGTATCTCGTAGCACTTCTGCCAGTAGCAGCGTCCCTTCTGCGTGAAGAAGAGCAGCGTGTTGTGCATGGTAGCGGGGTAGATGTACTCCGTAAAGTCGTTGTCGCGATGACGTGCGCCCTTAGAGCCCAGTCCGCCACGACTCTGTGCATGGAACTCGCTCAGCGGGGTGCGCTTGATGTAGCCCATGTGACTGATGGTGATGACCACTGGATCGTCGGGATAGAAGTCCTCTGCGTTGAACTCGTGGTCGAAAGGTATGATCTCCGTCTTACGCTCGTCACCATACTTCTCCTTCACTTCCAGCAGGTCTTCCTTCATCACCTGCTTGCAGCGCTCGGGGTTGTTCAGGATCTCCTCCAGGTCGGCAATCAGCTTCATCAGGTCGTCGTACTCCTGATGCAACTGGTCCACACGCAGACCTGTCAGCTGACTCAAGCGCATATCAACAATGGCCTTCGACTGCAGCTCATCCAGGTCGAAACGCTTCTCCAGGTTACGCTGTGCGTCGGTAGGCGTAGCCGACTGGCGGATGATGTGCACCACCTCGTCGATATTGTTCACGGCGATGATCAAGCCCTCCAGGATGTGGGCACGCTCCTGTGCTTTCTTGAGGTCGTATTTCGTGCGACGGATGGTCACCTCGTGACGGTGGTCAACGAAATAGCGGATACAGTCACGCAGGCTCAGCAGACGGGGACGCAGACGTGTTCCATCGCCAGTCTTAATAGGAACCAGCGCAATGTTATTCACTGAGAATGAGCTCTGTAGAGCCGTCATCTTAAAGAGTTTGTTCAGGATAACATTTGCATTGGCATCGCGCTTGCAATCCACCACGATACGCATACCCTGACGGCCTGACTCGTCGTTCACATTAGAGATACCCTCCACCTTGTGCTGTGTGGCCAGGTCGGCAATATATGCCACCAGATCGGCCTTGTTCACGCCGTAGGGGATCTCTGTCACCACGATCTTGTCGTGCTGCTCGCCGCTCTCAATCTCGGCCTTGGCGCGCATCACGATACGACCGCGACCAGTCTCATAGGCGTCTTTTACACCCTGCAGACCGTAGATATAGGCACCTGTGGGGAAGTCGGGACCTGGGATATACTGCATCAGACCGTCAGTATCTATATCGGGATTGTCGATGAAGGCACAGCAGCCGTCAATCACCTCACCCAGGTTGTGGGTGGGCATATTCGTGGCCATTCCTACAGCAATACCGTTACCACCGTTCACCAACAGGTTAGGCACCTTCGTAGGCATCACGCTGGGCTCTACCAGTGTATTGTCGAAGTTGGGGTCCATATCCACGGTATCCTTCTCCAGATCGTCCATGATGTGCTCGCCCATCTTCGACAAACGACACTCCGTATAACGCATGGCAGCAGGAGAATCGCCGTCCACACTACCAAAGTTACCCTGTCCGTCCACCAGCGTATAACGCATGTTCCACTCCTGTCCCATGCGCACCAGGGCGCCATATACTGACGAGTCGCCGTGGGGGTGATACTTACCCAAAACCTCACCAACCACGCGCGCACACTTCTTGTGGGGCTTGTCGCTGGTGTTGCCAATGCCCAGCATACCGTACAGAATACGGCGGTGTACGGGCTTAAATCCATCACGAACATCAGGAAGGGCACGAGCCACAATCACGGACATCGAATAGTCGATGTACGAGGACTTCATCTCTTCCTCGATGTTGATTTTCAAAATTCTGTCGTTGTCAAACGTCTGATCCATCAAATAAATTTACTATTTTACAATTTACAATTTTACTTCGTCGAAAGGGGACATTTTTGCGTTTAAGGCCATTTTTAAGCCCGCTGACGCGTTTTTGGTCCTTTTTTCAGCCCACAAAGTTACAACATTTTTGACAAATACGAAAACATTTCGGCTAAAAAATTCCTAATTTTTGTTTCGCTTTGCTTAAGCACGACAAAAATCAGGAACCATCAGCGTCTAGGAACTCAGGAATAGCAGACTTTATGGTAAAATATAACAAATATACAACTATCTTATTACCAAAATATTAGAGCATATTCGTTTATTCTTTACTTTACAACCCAATACCCATTCTTGTTTGCACCCACTCGTTCCAGCACACCTTTTTTGCGTAGAGAAGCCAGAATTTTGTTGATTCCAGCCTCAGAAAGACGTGTTTTTTGACTCAAATCGACGATAGTTAGGTGTGAGTCGTTGGCCAGAAGCGATAAAATGCGCTGTTCTGAGGCATTAAGATGTAGAAAATCTGATTTACCCTCTACTATTTTAACACTTTTATCCTCTACTTTTTCTGCCTTTTGTACTTCCTTTTTATTCTTTACTTTACTCTCTATTTTATTCTTTACCTCACTTTCTATTTTATTCTGTAGCTTCTGCTTCGTCTCCTGACGTACTGTTTCCTGCAAGGTGCGCAAGATATAGGTGATGAAAGCCGTTCCATCGGCACTTTCTGGTACCGACGGCGCAGAATCGGGTGCATTTTCGTCCCGTTTCATCGAAAAATCGTCCATTTCATCAAGTGTACGAAGCACAGCTGCCTGAGAAGCTATCTCAGAGAGCAGACTCAGAATCTCTGGTGTAAGGCGGAAAGGTGGCAAGTACATATCTTATTCTATAGGTTATTCTGCTGCAAAGATACGAACAAAGCTTGAAACCACCAAATAATTACAGAATAAATTTCAATTTATCTTTTTTTCATCATCGTCCCTACCCTCTCGTCCTATTTTGTGCCTTTCATCCTTCTTTGATCATCTCTGGCGGACAGTCGTACATCACTCGCGCATGATTGGTACGGATGAGCTGACTGTCGAGGCACTGGCCAGACGTACGGTCGATGATGTCGCGATAGACCTCACCGTTGCGATACACTACCCCACCCTCTCGCGAGAAGTATTCGTTCTCGGCATGAATATGGAAGGTGTGGGGCTGCTGCTCTGTGGCCCGCAGTTCGCCGCACAGGTATTCATTATCCGTCCACAGTCGCAGTTGGTAGGTGTTCGAGGTGTCGTTGCGGAAGCGGTAGTCAATATAGTTGTACGAGATACTGGTACCTGTGCCGAAGGGTATCTACCGTCCGAAGTCGGGAAAGAGGTCCAGTCCGTCGTGATGATGATGCTCCGTGATGGTCAGTTCGCTGTGCAACACGAGCCAGTGGATGAGGTTCGACAGTTGGCACATGCCGCCGCCAATGCCCTGCGAGGGCTTACCCTTGGCGATGGTCAGCCCTTCCTTGTATCCCCTACCCTTGGTGGTGCGCCCGATGAGCTTCCATACGGAGAACGTCTCACCAGGACGTTTCAGCAGTCCGTCGATGTGCTTCACCGCCAGAGCGAGGTTTGTCGCCTTGTTCTCTTGCAGTTGCATGTTCACATTGCCCAGTCGCCTGCGGATGTTCCATTTTCCTTTATTTCAGCATCTTCTTGACTTGTTTCAACAGGGCTTTTGACGGCTCGGCATTAGCATCACACGGCTGCAGATACCAGCGGACGGTCCAGTTCAGCTCTTCCTTAGGCTGTAGCGTTGTGTAGGCTCCCTGGCTCTCCAGTTCGATGTGCGCCTTGCCCCTGTTGACATAGACTTGTATCTCGGCCTCGTCGGGTGCTGGTTGCGAGACATTGAGGTCTTCAAACTGCTTCACCAACAGCAGCCCCTTGCAACAATATGCCAACCAACCCTTTCCATCGGCATTGACCTTACGGTTCTGGTTCGTTTCGTCTGTCTGATACCACGCGGCACCGTGAGCCTCCTTGAAGTTCATCAGTCCTGCGGGTGTGATACCTTCCACAGGAGCCTCAAAGAAGATGAGTCCGCCCTCGTTCTCAACGCGGGTAATCTCCCAAGGTGCCACCTTTCTGGGCTCCTCATCCTCGTTGATGATGGTGTAGGTGACGACAAAAGCCTTTCCCTCCGTCGCAAACGTCTTACGGATTCTGAACTTCAGTCTGTCAGACACCTCGCTGGTCATCCGCAGCACGCCGTTCTCGCTTTCCACCGTATAGGGACGCTTGTCGTATTCAGGCACAGGGGGCCAGTTCCACTCCTTCTGCGGACTGGTCCAGAACGTACTGCCGAAAGCCTCGGGCCACCTTAGCTGTGAGACAATTTCCTGGTCGCCATACTTAAAAGAGAGGATCTTTCCACCCTTGGCGGCATCAATCACCATCGTCAGTTCTCCGTTCTGCAGGGTGTACTTCCCGTCGTGGTCGGTCTGTGCCAATACCGTTGTCGTACCTATGGCCAGGACCATCAAGATGCATGTAATGAATCGTTTCATAAGACTTCGTTTTCATCACAAAGGGTCTGACCCTCTGTGTCATTTTTCTGTTTGATACTGCAAAGATACGAACAAGCAAGCAGAAAACCAAATTTTTAGATTGCTTTTTTATTCCTGCATGATGGTCGTCCCTTTCTCAACGAAGCGTCTTAAAGACCGTCTTAAGGACCGCCTCAAAGCGTCGAAACGTCGAAACGTCGAAACGTCGTTTTTAAAAAAATACACATATGCAGAGAGAAAGAATAGTTAATATATATTAATTATTTTATATATTATATATAAGGTACGCGAGCTTTTGATGTTTTTGCCCCTCAAAAGTGTGCAAATTGCAAAAAACTAAAATCGACGTTTCGACGTTTCGACGCTTAGACGCATCAACGAGACGCTCCTTGCATAGCGCCGAGACACCCCTTGGTGAGCAAGGTGACGCACGGTGCCGACCAACGAGACGCTCCTTGCATACCACCGAGCGTCTCCTTGGATATCTCGTGTACTGTCAGGTGGGCGATAGACGATGGGTAGCGAAACGTAACTTACTGTATTTAAAGCAGTTGAAAATTTTCTTGTTATTTTTTTGGATTTCCTTTGAGTATTTCTTGGTCATCACAGAATAAAGTTGTACCTTTGCATTGTCAGACGAGAGAACAAGTTTCTTGACGAGGGAACGAGAAGACGAATTATTAACGATAACGATAAAAAAATGAAAAGGATAACGAAGATAATCCATATAATTCTGCTTTTGCTGTGTGTTTGCACGACGATGACAGCACAGGTGGAGGAGAAGCATCAACATGCGGAGGATTCGACCGACGGATGTCCCGACAGCACGGACATCTTCTTCCGCCATCTGAACCTGAACGAGGTGACGGTGACGGGTGTGACAGGCGACGTGAAACTGAAGCACGCCACAGCCCCCGTGAGCATCGTGTCGCCGCAGGTGCTTCGTGCCACAGCCTCAACAAACATCATCGACGCCATCGCCCACCAGCCGGGTGTCAGCCAGCTGACCACTGGCGGCAGCATCTCGAAACCTATCATCCGCGGACTGGGTTACAACCGTGTGGTAGTGATGAGCGAGGGCGTGCGACAGGAGGGACAGCAGTGGGGCGACGAACATGGTGTGGAGGTTGATGGCAGCAGCGTGGGGTCGGTAGAAATCCTGAAAGGTCCTGCCTCGCTGATGTACGGATCGGATGCGATGGCTGGTGTGATCATCCTGCACGCACAGCCGACACAGGCCGAAGGGGAGATGCAGGCTAACGTCAGCACGGAGTATCAGACCAACAACGGACTGTTCCGTTACTCGCTACAGATGGCGGGCAATCAGAAAGGCTTCGTATGGGATGCCCGTTTCAGCGACAAGATGGCGCATGCCTACAAGAACAAGTACGACGGCTACGTGCCTGGTTCGCAGTTCCGTGAGCGGGCTGGCCGACTGATGTTGGGCGTCAACAAGGCTTGGGGACACTCGCGACTGACAGGAACGGCCTATCACCTGACGCCAGGCATCATCGAGGGTGAGCGCGATGAGGAAACGGGAGAGCTCGAGTGCGCTTCGGTTTCACCGAAGAGTTATTCAAAGTCCCTACCCTTCCAGCAGGTGAAACACTACAAACTGGTGTGGGACAACGCGCTGAACCTCGCGTCGGGCTATGTGAAGGCAGTCATCGGCTATCAGCAGAACCGCCGTCAGGAGTTTGAGGAGTCGATGGATGACTACGAACTATACTTCAAGCTCCACACACTGACCTACGACCTGCGCTACGTCAGCAACGAGTTTAACGGTTGGAAACTGTCCACAGGCATCGGGGGCATGTACCAGAAGTCGGGTAATGAGGGCGAGGAGTATCTGATTCCCAACTACCGCCTCTTCGACTTCGGCCTCTATGCCACCGCCACGAAGAGCCTTGGCGACCGCTGGACGCTGAACGGCGGACTGCGCTACGACCACAGACGACTGCATGGCGACGAACTGATAGACGACGGCGACCTGCGCTTCAACGATTTCTCGCGCCACTTCAACGGCGTAACGGGTAGCATCGGAGCCGTCTGCAACATCAACGACCACTTCAACCTGCGCCTGAACCTGGCCCGTGGATTCCGCACGCCCAACATGAGTGAACTGGCCTCCAACGGCGTACACGAGGGTTCTATCCGCTACGAACTGGGCAACCAGCAACTGAAGGCCGAGTACAGTCTGCAGGCCGACCTGGGACTCGACTTCACCTCGCGCTACGTCTCGGCACAGCTGGCACTCTTTGCCAACCGTATAGACAACTATATCTTCACCCATCGCGTGCCCGAAGAAATTGAAGAGGGTTACCTTACCTATGCCTATACTCAGGGCGATGCCCGACTGCTGGGCTTCGAGGCTGGCGTCGATTTCCATCCCATCCACTCACTTCACTTCTCCAACACCTTCTCGTATGTTGATGCCCAGCTCACATCTTACATCTTACCTCTTACATCAGACATCAAATACCTGCCCTTTACGCCAGCCCCCAAGTGGTCATCAGAACTGAAATGGGAACTCTACCACCATTCACATAGCACCGTCAGTACACACACCATGCACGAGTACCGTCATGCTCATCCCAAGAACGGCGTAGCACTTAACAACCTCTATATCGCGGCTGGTATGGACTGCTATCTGAGGCAGACGCACATCTACCGTGCTGACGACACAGAAACAGAGACGCCTGGTTATGCCCTACTCTCGCTCTCGGCAGGTACCGACATCCAACTGCATGGCAAAAAGGCTGCCGAGCTGTACATCACCGCTGACAACCTGCTGAACAAGTCCTACCAGAACCACCTGAGCCGTCTGAAGTATGCCGACGAGAACGTTGTTACAGGCCGCCGAGGAGTGTATAACATGGGACGAAACATCACCATCAAGCTCGTCATACCCCTATCATGGCAACTCAAATATTGATGCCGTAGTTCTGCTTGACTTCACTCATGACGAAGGTGCTCTCGATGGCGCTGATATTCTCGATGTCGCCCAGTTTGTTGAGCACAAACTCCTGATATTGCTTCATGTCGCGTGCGCGTACTTTTAATAAATAGTCGTAGGCACCCGAGGTGTTGTAGCACTCGGTGACCTCTGGGATACGCATGATGCGACGCGTAAACGAGTCGGCCATCTCGTGGTTGATCTGCTGGAGTTTCACCTTGCAAAAGACCAGCAGACCCTGATTCAGCTTCTCAGGGTCGAGGATGGCCACATACTTCTTGATATAGCCTTTCTTCTCCAATCGTTTCTGACGCTCAAAAACGGGCGTGGGGGTCAGATGTACGGCATCTGCTAACTCTTTTGTGGTCAATTTCGCGTTTTTTTGCAGCGTTTTCAGTATCTGCAGGTCGGTTTCGTCGAGGTTCATACACTAAAAATTAAACATTAAACATTCCATTTCAGAATGATTTTCTGCGAGAGGGGCTTTTGAGGCCTCCAGATGGAAAGATTTTCTTTCTCGGCTGCAAAATTAGCTATTTATTCTGAATTACGCAAGAAGTTTGGAGGATATTTCTAAAGTTCGTACCTTTGCAGCGTCAAAACATCGTAATAACGAAATAATAACAATAAATTAAAAGAAAGGAAAAAGATTATGGCACAGAACAAGAATTACCGTTTCGAGACTTTGCAACTTCACGTAGGCCAAGAGCAGGCTGACCCCGCAACTGACGCACGCGCCGTGCCCATCTATCAGACCACGTCGTATGTGTTCCGTAACTCACAGCATGCTGCCGACCGTTTCGGTCTGCGTGATGCAGGTAATATCTACGGTCGTCTGACCAACTCGACACAGGGTGTGTTCGAGGACCGTGTGGCTGCTCTTGAAGGTGGTGTGGCTGGACTCGCAGTCGCCTCTGGTGCCGCTGCCATCACCTATGCCCTGCAGAACATCGTGCAGGCTGGCGATCATATTGTGGCTGCTGACAACCTCTATGGTGGCTCTTACAACCTGATTACCCATACGCTGGCTACACAGGGCATCAGCAATACCATTATCAATGTGAACGACCTCGCAGCCCTCGAGGCCGCTATCAAGCCCAACACAAAAGTAGTATATGCCGAGACCTTTGGCAACCCCAACTCTGACGTGCTCGACCTCGAGGGTGTAGCTGCTGTGGCTCATAAGCATGGCATCCCGTTTATTGTGGATAACACCTTCGGCACGCCGTATTTAATTAGACCATTGGAGCACGGTGCAGATGTCGTCGTTCATTCTGCTACCAAGTTCCTCGGCGGTCACGGAACAAGTCTGGGTGGTGTCATCGTTGACGGTGGCAAGTTCGACTGGAAGCAGAACGACAAGTTCCCCACCCTCTCTAAGCCCGATCCCTCGTATCACGGCATCGTCTTCGCTGATGCTGTAGGTGCTGCTGCCTATGTCACCCGTATCCGTGCCGTCATCCTGCGCGATACCGGTGCTGCCATCTCACCCTTCAATGCCTTCATCCTCTTGCAGGGTGTCGAGACGTTAAGTCTGCGCGTGGAGCGTCATGTGGAGAACGCCCTGAAGGTGGTCGATTTCCTGGCCAAGCACCCGAAGGTGGCCAAGGTAAACCATCCCGTCCTCGAGAGTCATCACGACCACAAGCTGTATCAGAAATACTTCCCCAATGGTGGCGGTTCCATCTTCACCTTCGAGATCAAAGGCGGACAGGAAGAGGCCTGGAAGTTTATCGACGCCCTCCAGATCTTCTCGCTGCTGGCCAACGTGGCCGATGTGAAGAGTCTGGTGATTCATCCCTACACCACCACCCACTCACAGCTCTCGCCTGAGGAACTGGCTGAGCAGCACATCACGCCTTCAACCATCCGCCTCTCCATCGGCACCGAACATATCGACGACATCATCGAGGACCTCTCACAGGCGCTGGAGAAGATTTAAAGGTAAAAAAGTAAAAAGGCAAAAAGTAGAGGGAAACATTTGCAGGGTTCAAATATATTTTGTACCTTTGCAATATGAAACAGCTACTAATCATCGCCATGTGGATGCCCCTGTGGGCACTGGCAGGACATACCATCACATCACCTCAGGTAAAATCGCTGGAGGTCGTCTGCAACGACGACTTCACAGCGATGCCTGTGCTTACGCTGGGTTCTGCCGACGTGCTCCACATAGGTTTCGACGAGCTGTCGCACAACTACCAACGCTTTATCTATCGACTGGAACCCTGCAACCCCGACTGGACACCCGTAGAGGGACTCTTTGAGAGCGACTGGCTGGAGGGCTTCAACGACCAGCCGATAGAGGATTACGAGAACTCGCTGAACACGAACGTGATGTACACCCACTACAGCTTCGATTTCCCCAACCGTCAGACGCGTCCGCGCATGAGCGGCAACTACCGCCTGTACATTCTCGATGAGGACGAGGAAGAGGCGGCATGCGTGGAGCTGAGAGTGGTGGAGCCGCTGATGAATGTGGGTATAGGTGCAACCACCAACACGGACATAGACTTCCAGCAGAGTCACCAGCAGGTGAGCATGACCGTCAACTTCAACAATGTGCGCGTGACCTATCCTGACGAACAGCTGCAGACGTTTGTGATGCAGAACGGACGCGAGGACAACATGAAGGTGAACGTGAAACCCAATTTCATTACGCCAACAAGCCTGCGATGGGAGCACAACCGTCAACTGATATTCGAGGCTGGCAACGAGTACCATAAGTTTGAGGTGCTGGACCCCAGTCACACCACCATGGGACTGGCCTACGTGACCTGGGACGAGGAAGAGCGGCGCTATCACGCCATACCCTACCCTTGCACACCCCAGCGCAGCTATCTCTATGACGAGGATGCCAACGGTGCCTTCCTGTTGCGCAACAGCGACAATTACGAGGCTGAACGGACATCGGAATATGTGTATGTGCACTACCGACTGTCAGACGCTCCCTACTACGATGACGCCCGTCTGTTTATAGACGGACGCTGGACGACAGAAGACCCCGATACCTACACGATGACCTACAACGACGAGGAGAGATGCTACGAGGCCACCGTGCTGCAGAAACTGGGCTACTACAACTACCAGATACTGATGCAGGATATGGACGGCACCACGCACCGTGTGCCACAGGAGGGTTCGTTCTACCAGACAGAGAACCAATATCAGGCCTTCGTCTATTATAAAGGTATAGGCGAACGCCACTGGCGACTGGTAGGCGCTCAGGAAATTACATTCCGAGAGAAATGACTTTCGAGAGCTTGCTTAAGAATTAACGGGAGTTAGCGGGCCTGACGCTTCAACAGTCGTCCGATGGCTCGGTCGAGCGTCTCTGTGGGCTCAATGATGTTGTAGTCTTCCCAGAAATTAGGATCAAGGAAATAATCTACTTTGTCGTAGAAGGCGTCGCGCGAGTCGAACGACTGCCGACCGCTGATGGGATGAACGTCTTGGTCAGTCTTGTTAGTGACCACCATCTCGCAGACAGCCGTAAACGATGTGGCAAAGAGCCGACGTTTCCAGTCGCAGTTGAAGCGGAAGGTGCTGCGCACATAGCTGAGATGCGTCACACCATCCTCGTAGCGGTAGTCGATAAGGAACGACAGCTCCTTGGGTTTGAAACGCACACCCGTGGGTTTCCTGACCAGCATATAATCCGTAGCCTTGATCTTATCGCTGACATCAAGCGACAGCTCCACACGCGTGAAAGCCAGCGTCTCGTAGTCAATATACAGCTTACCGCTGAACAGCGGATAAGGCAGCGTCACCCTGGGCGACATCGAGACGACGAACTGCAGGCGATCGTTGATGGTGGCAGGTAGCTCCATCTGGTATCGGTAGTGGCCCATCTCTTTCTCGTTGAGCGGATAGTCGGCATTCTTCACCACGTCAAGCTGAACGGGCAGAATGGGACCACCCATTACCTTTACGCCCAGTGTGTCGGCAGCCGACTGACTTAACAGCCGACGGCCCTTGGCAATGGCCACACGGTCGTACGACGCATCATAGCGATAGCTGTTCTTATGCATATCCACAACGCCTTCGGCAATGTAGATGAAACGCTGGCGCTTCATGGCCGTCTCGCGATAAAAGCCTTGATAGAGTTCAGGCACCTTGCTGTAGTTCTGGGGAATATGCTTGATGGCCTCATGCACCAGTTTCTCAGGATCTGTCGTCCACACCATCACTTCGTTGAGCATCACGGTAGCTGGGGTCAGCTTGATGTGCAGACCTGTGGCACCCGACTGGGACATATCGACGCGACGGGTCTTATAGCCTACATGAGAAACCACGATAGCGGGAGGCAGTTCATCGACTTTCAACGTGAAGAAACCGTCGCTATTGGTCACCACCGACCGATGGGAACCTGGTACGGTGACAGTAGCATAGGCGATGGTTGCCCCTGACGACTCATCGGTCACAGTACCGTTGACCGTCATCCGTTGTGCCTGTACAACGATGGCAGACAACCATAAAAAAAACAGTAATAAACTCTTCTTCATCTGTCGTCGTTTTGTGTTGGTTGCAAATATAGTCAGAAAAAATGATATTATCAAAGGAATTTGCGAATATTTTTTATAATGTCGATTATTTTGCTTAATTTTGCACCCGCATACTGGAAAGACCAGTATGGAATGGTATAAAAACTACTGCATCTATCTATGAAACGTCTCTTTTACATAACCGCCATCCTGTGTATAGCAACAGCACAAACGCTGCTGGCACAGACCAACGACACCATCAACTTTAGTGGCAACAATTCGTCGAGCGATTACATAACCTATAGTACAGCCGTTTCTGTACCTGCCGGAAAGACCGTCGATGTGATGATGGCACGCTACTGCTACTTCAGTTCTACCGTCAGCGGCAAGGGCACCATCAATCTTCATGCTGGTGGCGAGCGCTGTTATCTGGGAACAAAGAGTGGCGCATCGTGGGCAAACTGGACCAATTTCAAGGGCGATGCCCATATCTATCCGTTCAAGGAGAACTCTTCTTCGGCTGGTTCTTTCAACATTGTCCTTGCTCATGGCGGAAAGGTATTCTCGCCAGAGAACATTGACGACTGCATCAAGGGTGGCAAACTGAACAACGCCCTGCAGAACTGTAAGTTGACGGTGCATAGTGGTGCCATCCTTTGTAACGAGGCTAATAGTAACAATGCGGGTGGTTTCCGTATCGGTGAATTGCAGATGGAGGCCGGTTCCACCCTACAGGGCTATATGAAGACTGGTCGTAAGTCCTATTATTTGGTTGGTAATCTGAATACCGATGCGACGTTGGCAGGTAAGATTGCACCATCAGGCTATGACGCCAGTACCCCATTGGGTCTTATAAAAGAAGGTACAGGTACCTATCGTATTACGGGTAACGACAACCTTCTGACAGGTGCTCTTCGCGTCATCAACGGTAAGTTGCTTGTCAACAACAACCGCGCAGAGGCAGAAACGAAGAAATATCGTGGTGGTCTGGGAGCGATGGCCAGCGAGTCATCACCTATCGCCTATGTCTTTGGCAACGGTGTGCTGGGTGGTACGGGTAGCATTGGTGGAATGGTGGATAACTATGGTACCATAGAACCTGGAGACACCATACCTGGCACGCTGACACTCAAGAACTATGCAACGACCACGAAGAATGCCAACCTGACAGTACATCCTGCCTCCGTGTTGCGCTTCAAGGTGGCTTCTGCCGACAGTTACGACCGTCTGGTGGTGGCTGGTCAGGTAAAGTTCAGCAATAGCACAGAAGACTTCTCAACAAGTGACGAATCACCTATCGTGATACTGGCACTCGACACCCTGACCTTCGAGGTGGGCACAGAGCTGACCGTCCTCACAGCCAAGAGCAAGAGCGGCGACTGGCAGTTCGCCCTCAAGCAGCCTGGCAAGGGCACTTGGGAGCTGGAAGAAAAGACAGGCGACAACGGCTATGAGGTGGTGGTGCGTCTGACATCGATGGAGAATACCGATCCAGATAATCCCGACAATCCTGACAATCCGGATAATCCTGAAAGCACAATGGGTGCTTTCTATGACGATGGTATCGTAGACTCAAAAGACAGGAAGACCTTGCGCCACTATGCCGAGCTGAACGGCAAGATGATTGGTGCTGCTTTCTGTACATACAAGGGCTTGGACAGCGATCGCACATCGGCTGCCGTGCAGTTTAACATGATGGTGGCCGAGAACGAGATGAAGATGGAGTCGCTGCAGCCTTCCAAGGGACAGTTCAGCTTTGGCAGCGCCGACCAGCTTGTGAGTCTGGCAACAGCTAATAATATGGCAGTACGCGGCCACTGTCTCGTATGGCACACGCAGCAGCCCGAATGGTTGAGCAGCGATGGAAAGAAGAACGATAAAGGCTGGTCGCGTCAGGAGGCTCTCGACATCATGAAGAACCACATCACCAAGGTGCTGCAACATTATCAGGGCAAGGTGTCAGAATGGGATGTTGTGAACGAGTGCTTGGATGATGACCAGAGTATTATCCGCACGAATCCTAATGGCTACAAACTGCGCCAGACGGTTTGGCAGCAGGCTATTGGCGATGACTATATCGACTCGGCATTCGTCTATGCGCGTCAGGCTGATCCCTCTATCATGCTATATCTGAACGACTACGATGTTGAGATGCAGGGCAAAGCAAAGGCTGTAGCTTTCTACAACCTCGCCAAGCATCTGCAGGCACAAAATATCCCACTCGACGGTGTTGGTTTGCAATGTCACTTCTCCATCGGCGATGTTGATTCCGTGAAGCTGGAGAAGACCATCCGACTGTTTGATGAAGCGGGTCTGAAGTGTATCATCACTGAACTGGATATGGGCATTCCTTCAACTTCAGAAGACAATCTGGAGGAGCAGGCACGTAACTATCGTGTCATCACGGATATTGTGCTGAACAACGACAACTGTCCGAACCTCGTCATCTGGGGTATCAAGGACAATGACTCGTGGCGTAGCGCCTCCAACCCATTGCTCTACGACTCTGGTCTTAGCAAGAAGAAGGCTTGGTATGCCGTACGTTCAGCCCTGCGCCATCGTTCTATCGTGAACGATATCTCTCCTATAAAAAATGAGAATCGTACAATGAACGATGCCATTTATGACCTGCAAGGACGTCGCATAGGCAAAAGCCAGAAGCCAATAGCCAGAGGCCTATACATCTCGAACGGTCGCAAATGGGCCGTTAGATAGCAGGAACCAGGAAAAGCAAAGACCGTTGGCTCATCATACAAAAGGACGATAGCTCACCATACAAAAAGACCGTTGGCTCATACGAACTAACGGTCTTTTTTATGTGATGTCGAGGTGACAGGACTCGAACCTGCGACAGCCTGGTCCCAAACCAGGAACGCTACCAACTGCGCTACACCTCGATTTTGCGGGTGCAAAGGTACAAATAATAATTGAAAAATGAAAATTGAAAATTGAAAATTATCTCGAAGTTTGCATTTATTAACCTCTACAATTCCCAATTATCAATTTTCAATTATCCATTATCAATTATCGAATGATTCCCTGCTCTACAAAGATCTTCTTCAGGGCAACCACTGAACGCTCTACCTGTTCCTCTGTGTGAGTAGCCATCAGGGCGTAGCGCACCAGAGTATCCTGAGGAGCACATGCTGGCGGAATAACGGGATTGATGAACACACCTGCGTTGAAAGCCAAAGCTGTCACGAGGAATGTCTTATCCGTATCGCGTACATAGAGCGGAATGATGGGGCTCTCAGTATCGCCAATCTCGAAACCTTCCTCACGGAAACGCTTCAAGGCATAACGAGTCACCTTCCACAACTTCTCAATGCGCTCAGGCTCCTGCTGCAGGATGTGGAGTGCCTCCATAGCGGCTGCAGTAGCTGCAGGGGTGTTGGATGCTGAGAAGATATAGGTACGACAGGTGTGACGCAGCCAGTTGATGGTGT
>Ga0247610_10001252_pt1 | contig 31858 bp, 21 predicted proteins | sample 174DNAGHGhighgp2_FD_193483 | JGI IMG/M metagenome (GOLD analysis project Ga0247610, IMG submission 193483) | Sheep rumen microbial communities from Palmerston North, Manawatu-Wanganui, New Zealand - 1742 DNA GHGhigh gp2 | ecosystem: Host-associated > Mammals > Digestive system > Stomach > Rumen...
GCACCCAGGATCAGGCCGGTAAGGTTCTCCCTGTGGTGATCACGGTGTACTCTGACAAGTCCTTCTCGTTCGAGGTCAAGCAGCCCCCGGTGGCCGTCTCGCTCAAGGAAGCTGCCAAGATCAGCACGGCTTCCGGTGAGCCCAACCGTAAGAAAGTGGCAACCGTGACCTGGGACCAGGTCAAGGAGATTGCCCAGTCCAAGATGCCGGACCTCAATGCTTTCACGCTGCGCAGCGCCATGAGCATGGTCGCCGGTACCGCCCGCTCCATGGGTATCAAGGTGGAAGGTCAGTTCCCCGAGAACATCTAAATCACGCATGAATTATGAGTAAGTTGACCAAAAATCAGAAAGCCGTTCTTGCCAAATATGACAAGACTCAGGTTTACTCCCTCCCCGAGGCATGCGCGCTTCTGAAGGAGATTACCTACACCAAGTTCGACGCCTCCGTGGAAATCACCACCAATCTGGGCGTGGACCCTCGTAAAGCCAACCAGATGATCCGTGGCGTTGTCACGCTGCCCAACGGTACCGGTAAGGTTACCCGCGTTCTGGTTCTCTGCACCCCCGACAAAGAGGCCGAGGCCAAAGAGGCTGGTGCCGACTATGTGGGTCTGGACGAATACATCACCAAGATCAAGGAAGGCTGGACCGATGTGGATGTCATCATCTGCACCCCGTCCGTGATGGCCAAGGTCGGTCAGATCGGCCGTATCCTCGGTCCCCGCGGCCTGATGCCTAACCCCAAGACCGGCACCGTTACCATGGAAATCGGTAACGCCGTCAAGGAAGTGAAGGCCGGTAAGATTGACTTCAAGGTGGACAAGACCGGTATTATCCATGCCGCTATCGGCAAGGCTTCCTTCTCTGCCCAGCAGATCGAGGAGAACGCCCGCGCCTTCGTCTCCGCCGTCCTGAAGCTCAAGCCCCAGACCTTGAAGGGCACTTATTTCAAGGGATGCACCCTGTGCACCACCATGAGTCCCGCCATCAAGTTGGATGTCAAAGGTTTCACCGCTGAATAATCTGTAGGAGGAAAAGAAATGAAAAAGGAATTGAAAGAACAGGTTATTGCAGCCATCAAGGCCAACATCGCCGAACATCCCAACTTCTACATTGTTGACATCGCCGGCCTCAATGCAGAGCAGACCGCTACGCTCCGCCGCGATTGCTTCAATGACGGTATCAAGCTCACCGTTGTCAAGAACACCCTTCTCCACAAGGTGATCAAGGACGCTCAGAACCCTGAGATGGAACTCCTGGTCCCCGCTCTGGAAGGCAACACCGCCCTGATGTACACTGAGGCTCCCGCAGTCCCTGCCAAGCTCATCAAGAAGTACAACAAAGCCGGTAGCGAAAAGCCCGCTCTCAAAGCCGCCTATGTGCAGGAGTGCGCTTTCGTAGGTGCCGACAAACTCGAAGAGCTCGTAAACATCAAGTCCCGCGAGGAACTCATCGGCCAGATCATCGGCATGCTGCAGTCTCCGCTGCAGAATGTCATCTCCGCTCTCCAGAATGGTGGCGGTCAGACCATCGCCGGCCTCGTCAAGACCCTCGAAGAAAAAGAAAACAAATAATAAACAATTTAATATTTTACAATTATGGCAGACGTTAAAAAACTTGCAGAGGAACTCGTGAACCTCACCGTCAAAGATGTCCAGGAACTCGCTAAGATCCTGAAGGAAGAATATGGTATTGAGCCCGCAGCTGCAGCTGTTGCAGTAGCCGCTCCCGCCGCCGCCGGCGAGGCCGCCGCTCCCGCCGAGCAGACCGAATTCGATGTGATTCTCACCAGCGCTGGCCAGGCTAAGCTCCAGGTCATCAAGGCTGTCAAGGAGAACGCCGGTCTTGGTCTGAAAGAGGCTAAGGAACTGGTAGACAAAGCTCCCGTCGCTGTTAAGGAGAAGGTCTCCAAGGCTGAGGCCGAGGCCCTGAAGGCTGCCCTCGAGGAAGCCGGTGCCGAGGTAGAGGTAAAATAACTTCGCCCGCTCCCTTGAAGGGAGAACCATCACAGGTTTAGAGCCCATAGTAGGCTCTAAACCTTTTTTCCGTCTTAAAATTTTTCCCCATAACGAAGGCAGAACATGTCTACTGAGACTAGAAAACCGCGAATTAATTTCGCAACATCCAAAATTCTGGAATACCCTGACCTTCTGGAGGTTCAGCTGAAATCCTTCCGGGATTTCTTCCAGCTGGAGACCACCCCGGACAGCCGTCGCAGCGAAGGGCTGTATCAGGTGTTCCAGGAAATTTTCCCGATCGAAGACACGCGGAACAACTATGAACTCACCTTCATCGATTATTTCATCGATCCCCCGCAGTATTCGATTGAGGAGTGTCTTGAGAGAGGACTCACCTACAACGTTCCTCTGAAGGCAAAACTCCGCCTTTCATGCACGGACCCGGAGCACGAGGACTTTGATACCCGCGTGCAGGACGTTTACCTCGGGAACATCCCTTACATGACCCCCGCCGGTACGTTCATCATCAACGGCTCCGAGAGAATTATCGTTTCGCAGCTTCACCGCTCCCCGGGCGTATTCTTCGACCAGAGCATGCATGCCAACGGCACCAAGCTCTACAGCGCCCGCATCATCCCCTTCAAGGGATCCTGGATCGAGTTCGCAACGGACATCAACAATGTCATGTATGCCTACATCGACCGTAAGAAGAAGCTGCCTGTCACCACTCTTCTGCGTGCCATCGGTTACAGTTCCGACAAGGATATCCTGGACCGTTTCGACCTGGCCGATGAAGTGGCTGCTTCCGAAGAGGTGCTCAAGGAGAACGAGGGCCGCAAACTGGCTGCCAACGTCCTGAAAACCTGGTTCGAGGACTTCGAAGACGAAGACACCGGCGAACTGATTCCCATCGAGCGCACCCTTCCCATCGTGGAGCGCGGCGAAATCCTCAATGAGGACACCATCGCCCGCATCACCGATACCGAGGTGAAGACCATCCTCCTCCAGAAGGACGAGGCCGTCTCCGCCGAGAACAGCATTATCTACAACACCCTGCAGAAGGATCCGACCAATACGGAAATCGAGGCTGTGAACTATATCTACAAGCAGCTCCGCAATTCCGAACCGCCGGATGAGACCACCGCCCGCGACGTCATCGACAAGCTCTTCTTCTCCGAGAAGCGCTATGACCTTGGCAGCGTAGGCCGCTATCGTCTCAACAAGAAACTGAACCTGGATACCGATCCGGGTGTACGTGTGCTCACCAACACCGATATCGTCGAGATTATCAAATACCTGATCCAGCTCATCAACAGCCGGGCCACGGTGGATGATATCGACCACTTGAGCAACCGTCGCGTCCGCACCGTGGGCGAGCAGTTGGCCAACCAGTTCTCGGTCGGCCTGAGCCGCATGGCCCGCACCATCCGCGAGCGCATGAATGTCCGCGACAGCGAACAGTTCAACCCCATCGACCTCATCAATGCGAAGACCTTGTCTTCCGTGATCAACTCCTTCTTCGGCACCAGCCAGCTGTCCCAGTTCATGGACCAGACCAACCCCCTGGCCGAGATTACGCACAAGCGTCGTCTCAGCGCCCTCGGTCCCGGCGGTCTGTCCCGTGACCGTGCCGGCTTCGAGGTCCGTGACGTGCACTACACGCACTACGGCCGCCTGTGCCCGATCGAGTCTCCGGAAGGTCCGAATATCGGCCTGATTTCCTCCCTGTGCGTGTATGCCCGCATCAACGGACTCGGCTTCATCGAAACCCCGTACCGCGAGGTACACGACGGCAAGGTGGACCTGACAAGCGATGGCTGGAAGTACATGAGCGCCGAGGAAGAGGAGAATCAGCACGTAGCCCTTGCCAACGTGAACATGTCCGACAGCGGCGAACTCCTGGATGAACGCATCCAGTGCCGCCTGGAGGCCGACTTCCCGCTGGTGACCAAGGAAGAGGTGAACTACATGGACGTAGCCCCCAACCAGATGGCTTCCGTGGCCGCTTCCCTGATTCCGTTCCTGGAGCATGACGACGCCCACCGCGCCCTGATGGGTGCGAACATGATGCGTCAGGCCGTTCCCCTGCTGAGCCCGGAAAGCCCCATCGTGGGTACCGGCCTGGAGGAGCGTGTCTGCATCGACTCCCGCACGCAGGTCATCGCCGAGCGTGAGGGCACCGTCACCTACGTGGACGCCAATGAGATCCATGTCAAGTATGACCGCACGGAAGACGAGAAATTCGTCAGTTTCTCCCCGGAGGAGACCGTGTACAAACTTCCCATCTACCGCCGTACCAACCAGAGTACCACCATCATGCTCAAACCCCTTGTCCGCAAGGGAGACCGCGTGAAGGGCGGGGAAGTGCTCACCGAAGGCTATGCCACCCAGAACGGCGAACTCGCCCTGGGCCGCAACCTGATGGTCGCTTTCATGCCTTGGAAGGGTTACAACTATGAGGACGCCATCGTCCTCAGCGAGGAGATGGTCAAATGGGATGTCCTTACTTCCATCCATGTGGACGAATACCTCACCGAGGTGCGCGAAACCAAGCGCGGCCTGGAGGAACTCACCTCCGATATCCCCAACGTGAGCGAGGACGCCACCAAGGATCTGGACAAGGACGGTATCGTGCGCATCGGCGCCCACATTGAGCCCGGTGACATCATGATCGGCAAAATTACGCCGAAGGGCGAGAGCGATCCTTCTCCGGAAGAGAAACTCCTCAAGGCCATCTTCGGTGACAAGGCCGGTGACGTGAAGGACGCCTCCCTGAAGGCCAATCCTTCCCTGAGCGGCACCGTCATCAAGACCGCCCTGTATGCCAAAGTCTCCAAGGAGACCGGAAAGCGCGGCGCCAAGAGCGAACAGAAGACCCGTATCGAGATCAAGCAGCAGGAATTCGAGCAGGCTGCCGAGAAACTCCGTGCCGGTTTCATCGAGAAACTCTGGAGCCTCGTCAACGGCAAGAAGAGCGCCGGCGTGAGCGACCTGTACGGCGTGGAAGTGTTCCCCAAAGGCAAGGAGTTCACCCTCCAGGGAATCAAGGAAGCCGATTACCAGAATATCTCCACGGCCAAGTGGTGCAACGACGCCAAGACTTCCGCCATGGTGCGCGAACTCATCGCCGGTTACTGCATCGCCTACAAGGAGGCCGAAACCCGCGCCCGCCGCGAACTGGACAAGATCAAGGTCGGCGACGAACTTCCCAACGGCGTGATGCAGATCGCCAAGGTGTACATCGCCAAGAAGCGTAAGATCACGGTGGGTGACAAGATGGCCGGCCGTCACGGTAACAAGGGTATCGTGGCCAAGATCGTCCGTCGCGAGGATATGCCGTTCCTCGAGGATGGCACTCCGGTGGACATCGTCCTCAACCCGCTGGGCGTGCCTTCCCGTATGAACCTGGGTCAGATTTACGAGCCCGTGCTCGGTTGGGCCGGCCGTGAACTGGGCCTCAAGTTCTCCACCCCGATCTTCGACGGTGCCTCCATCGACGAGATTTGCGACTATACAGACAAAGCCGGTGTCCCGAGATTCGGTAAGACCCATCTCCGTGACGGTGGTACCGGTGACTGGTTCGACCAGCCCGCCACTGTCGGTGTGATCTACATGATCAAACTGGGCCACATGGTTGACGACAAGATGCACGCCCGTTCCATCGGCCCGTACTCCCTCATCACCCAGCAGCCGCTGGGCGGTAAGGCTCAGTTCGGCGGTCAGCGTTTCGGTGAAATGGAAGTGTGGGCCCTCGAGGCCTATGGCGCCGCCAACGCCCTTCAGGAGATTCTTACCGTGAAGTCCGACGATGTGAACGGCAGGTCCAAGACCTACGAAGCCATCGTCAAGGGAGACCCGATGCCCACTCCTGGCATCCCCGAGTCCCTGAACGTGCTCCTGCACGAACTCCGCGGCCTCGGCCTCAAGGTCACATTGGACTAATCGTGGACAAAAAAGAAAGTAACGAATATGCCTGCTTTTAACAATAAGGAAAACAAGGTAAAGAGCAATTTCTCCCGCATTTCCATTTCGCTCGCTTCTCCGGAAGACATCACCGAGCGTTCCTGCGGCGAGGTCCTCAAGCCGGAAACGGTGAACTACAGGACTTACAAGCCGGAGCGTGAAGGTCTGTTCTGCGAGAAGATTTTCGGCCCCACCAAGGACTACGAGTGCTACTGCGGCAAGTACAAACGCATCCGCTACCGCGGTATCGTCTGCGACCGCTGCGGTGTGGAAGTGACGGAGAAGAAGGTTCGCCGCGAGCGCATGGGTCACATCACCCTCACCGTTCCGGTCGCCCATATCTGGTACTTCAAGAGCGCTCCCAACAAGATCAGCGCCCTGCTCGGCGTCGCTTCCAAGAAACTGGAATCCGTAATCTACTACGAGAAGTACATCGTGGTGAATCCGGGTATCCTGGGAACTGACGAAGTGAGTGAGGAATACCGTCTGCACAAGATGGACCTTCTCTCCGAGGACGAGTATTTCACCGCCCAGGACCGTCTGGCCGAGATCCGTCGCAAGAAGACGGAGGAAGGCCTGGTCTGGGAAGATGAGATGAACTTCGTGGCCAAGATGGGTGCCGAAGGCATCTACGACCTGCTCAAGGAAATCGACGTGGAGCAGTTGGGCCGCGAACTCCGCCGCCAGATGCGTTCCGAGGCCTCCCAGCAGCGCAAGGCCGATATCCTCAAGCGCCTGTCCGTGGTGAAGTGGTTCCAGGAGTCCAAGGACGTGAACCGTCCTGAATGGATGATCATGAAGGTGATTCCCGTCACGCCTCCGGACCTGCGTCCGCTGGTCCCGCTGGATGGCGGCCGTTTCGCCACCTCCGACCTCAACGACCTCTACCGCCGCGTCATCATCCGCAACAACCGCCTCAAGAAACTCATCCAGATCCAGGCTCCGGAAGTGATCCTGCGCAACGAAAAGCGTATGCTGCAGGAAGCCGTGGACAGCCTCTTCGACAACTCCAAGAAGTCGTCGGCCGTCAAGAGCGAGAGCAACCGCGCCCTCAAGTCCCTGTCCGATTCCCTCAAGGGCAAGCAGGGCCGCTTCCGCCAGAACCTCCTCGGTAAACGTGTGGACTACAGTGCCCGTTCGGTTATCGTCGTGGGTCCGGAACTCAACATGCATGAGTGCGGTCTCCCGAAATTCATGGCTGCCGAACTTTACAAGCCTTTCGTGATCCGCAAGCTCATCGAGCGCGGCATCGTGAAGACCGTCAAGAGCGCCAAGAAGATTGTGGACCGCCGCGATCCGGTTATCTGGGATATCCTGGAGAATGTGATGAAGGGCCATCCGGTGCTCCTGAACCGTGCACCTACCCTGCACCGTCTGGGTATCCAGGCCTTCCAGCCCCGCATGATCGAGGGCAAGGCCATCCAGTTGCACCCGCTTGCCTGTACGGCCTTCAACGCCGACTTCGACGGTGACCAGATGGCCATTCACCTGCCGCTGGGCAATGCCGCCATCATGGAAGCGCAACTCCTGATGCTGGGCTCCCACAACATCCTGAACCCCGCCAACGGTTCGCCTATCACCGCTCCTTCCCAGGATATGGTGCTGGGTCTGTACTATATCACCAAGGAGCGTCCCGGCGCCAAGGGTGACGGCCTCAAGTTCTACGGACCCGAGGAAGTCATCATCGCCTTCGACGAAAAGGTGATCGACATGCACGCCCCCATCTACGTCCGCCTGCCCAAGGACAAGCAGGACGCTTCCCAGGGCACCGAGATGGTGAAAACCACCGCCGGCCGCATCATCGTGAACCAGTACATGCCGGATGAGGTCCCGTTCGTGAACGAAGTGCTGGGCAAGAAGGCCCTGCGTAATGTCATCACCAACGTGATCAAGCACACCGGCGTAACCCGTACCGCCCAGTTCCTGGACGATATCAAGAACCTCGGTTACGACCAGGCCTTCCGTGCCGGTATCTCCTTCAACCTCGGAGATGTCCTGATCCCGGAAGAGAAGACCGCCCTCATCGAGAAGGGTTATTCCGATGTGGAGAGCATCAAGGCCAACTTCTCCATGGGTTTCATCACCAACAACGAACGTTACAACAAGGTGATCGACCTTTGGACTTCCATCGACAACCAGCTCACTTCCATCGTGAAGAAGCAGATCTCTGCCGACCAGCAGGGCTTCAACCCGGTGTACATGATGCTGGATTCCGGCGCCCGTGGTTCCACCCAGCAGATCAAGCAGCTCTGCGGCATGCGCGGCCTGATGGCCAAGCCCCAGAAGAGCGGCGCCGCCGGTGCGGAAATCATCGAGAACCCCATCGTGTCCAACCTGAAGGAAGGTATGACGGTGCTGGAGTACTTCATCTCCACCCACGGCGCCCGTAAGGGTCTGGCCGATACCGCCCTGAAGACGGCCGATGCCGGTTACCTGACAAGACGTCTGGTGGACGTGTCCCACGACGTGATCATCACCGAGGAAGACTGCGGTACCCTCCGCGGCCTCATCGCCACCGCCATCAAGAACAAGGATGAGGTGGTGGAATCCCTGGGCGAAAGAATCCTGGGCCGTACCTCCGTGCACGATATCTTCAACCCGCTTACCGGCGAATTGATCATCGCCGCCGGCGAGGAAATCCGCGAGGACACCGCCGCCCTCATCGATTCCCTTCCCATCGAGCAGGTGGAAATCCGTTCCGTCCTCACTTGCGAATCCCGCAAGGGCGTCTGCGCCAAGTGCTACGGCCGCAACCTGGCCACCTCCCGCATGGTGGAAACCGGTGAAGTGGTGGGCGTTATCGCCGCCCAGTCCATCGGCGAACCCGGTACCCAGCTGACCCTGCGTACCTTCCACGTCGGTGGTACCGCCTCCGGTTCCGTGGCCGACAACTCCATCGAGTCCAAGTACGAAGGTAAACTCGCCTTCGAGGAACTCCGCACCATCGACCGTGTGGACGAGGACGGCTCCGTGAAGCAGGTGGTCGTGTCCCGCATGACGGAACTGCGCATCATGGACGAGCGCACCGGAATGACGTATTCCCAGTATGACATCCCTTACGGCTCCACCCTTTACTTCAAGGATGGCGACACCGTCAAGAAGGGAGACCTCATCTGCGAATGGGATGCCTACAACGCCACCACCATTGCCGAAAACGCCGGTACCGTCCGCTTCGAGAACATGATCGAGGGCGTGACCTTCCGCGAGGAAAGTGCCGACGAACTGGGCACCAATACGGACAAGGTGATCATCGAAAGCCGCGACAAGACCAAGAACCCCGCCATACTCATCGTGGATGAAAACGGTGTGGTCCTGCGTCAGTACAACCTGCCTGTGGGCGCTCACATCATGATGAGCGACGGCGGCAAGGTGAAGGTGGGAGATGTCGTCATCAAGATCCCCCGCGCCATCGGCAAGGCTTCCGATATCACAGGCGGTCTGCCGCGTGTGACGGAACTCTTCGAGGCCCGTACTCCTTCCAACCCCGCCATCCTCTCCGAGATCAACGGTGAGGTCTTGATGGGTAAGGTAAAGCGCGGCAAGCGCGAAATCATCGTGAAGAACCGCAGCGGCAAGGAATGCCACTATGAGGTTCCCATGACCAAGCAGATCCTGGTGCAGGAGAACGACTATGTGAAGGCCGGTACCCGTCTTTCCGACGGCGGCACTTCGCCTACCGACATCCTGAACATCCTGGGTCCGGTGAAGGCACAGGAATACATCGTGAACGAAATCCAGGCCGTGTACCGTCTGCAGGGCGTGAAGATCAACGACAAGCACTTCGAGATCATCGTCCGTCAGATGATGCGCAAGGTTCAGATCGGAGACCCCGGCGACACCGAATTCCTCCCGGAGGAACTGGTGGACAAGTGGGAGTTCATGGACCGCAACGACGAAATCTTCGGCAAGTTCTATGTGGAAGATGCCGGTGACAGTGTCCGTTACGAGGAAGGCGATATCATCAGCGCCCGAGACCTGCGCAGCGAGAACGCCTCCCTGGAGCGCCAGGGTGCCAAACTCGTCGCCGCCCGTCCCGCCAAGCCCGCTACCGCCTCCCAGGTTCTGCAGGGTATCACCCGCGCCGCCCTCAAGACCGGCTCCTTCATCAGCGCCGCCTCCTTCCAGGAGACCACCAAGGTGCTGTCCGAGGCTGCCATCCGCGCCCGTGTGGACTACCTCGAAGGCCTGAAGGAGAATGTCATCTGCGGCCACCTGATTCCGGCCGGTACGGGTCTTGCCCGTTACCAGGATATCGTGGTGGGTTCCAAGACCGAAGCCATGGACATGATGAACGACCTCTAGTTTTTCATGCATAACGAAGCCGACCCGAGCCTTGATGGCCCGGGTCGGTTTTTTTATGTAAAAAAAGATTTGTATCTTTACACGGAAATCATCCGTACACTTAAGCAAACTTAATGTAACTTAACTTGGACTTATTTTCTTTTTCTATCATTAACCTACCATCTTATGGACACAAAATCCCTTATCAAGTTTTTGTGGGGGGCCATCATGTCTATTGTGCTCGCGAGCACGACGGCCTTCGCACAAGTTTCGACGGTCCGGGGAACGGTCGTGGATGAGAATGGAGAAGCCCTTCCGGGAGTTTCTATCCTCGTCAAAGACACCCAAGTGGGTACCATGACCCAACTGGACGGCAACTTCGTTTTGACAGGTATTCCTTCGGGATCCAAAACCCTGGTAATTTCCTTCATCGGCATGGTTACTCAGGAAGTCGCCATCCAGCCGGTGGTCAATATTGTCATGTATGCCGACAGCGAGGCCCTCGAAGAGGCGGTGGTCACCATCGCCTACGGTGCGGCGAAGAGATCGACCCTCACCGGCGCCATCTCGTCTGTGAATGCGGATAAAATCGCCAATCGGCCCACCTCCAGCGCGGCTTCCGCCCTGGAAGGTTCCGTGTCCGGTATCCAGGTGAACAGCACCTATGGCGCTCCGGGCGAAGACCCTTCCATCCGCATCCGCGGTATCGGCACCATCAATGGCTCCGCTTCTCCGCTGTATGTGCTGGACGGCGTTCCTTATTCCGGAAACATCTCCGACCTCAACCCGGCGGATATCGAGTCCATGACGGTTCTCAAAGACGCCGCTTCCGCCGCCCTCTATGGTAACCGTGCCTCCAACGGTGTCATTCTGATTACCACCAAGAAGGGGTCCCAGGGCCGTCTGTCCGTGAATTTGGAGATCAAGCAGGGTGCTTACACCCGCGGTATCAAAGAATACGAACTCACCACTCCCCAGCAGTTTATGGAAGTATCCTGGCAAAACCTCTACCGCTCTCTGATCAGCGGAGAAAACCCCTCTACTCCGGAAGATGCTGCCGAGTATGCCAATACGAAGTTGGTGGAAGACCGTTTGGATATCAATATTTTCAATGTGGCGGATGACAAACTTTTCGTCGGAGCCGCCGGTAAGTTCAATCCCGACGCGACGATTCTCGCCCCCTATGCCGAAGACCTGGACTGGTATAGCAATACCATCCGCAAGGGACATCGCCAGGAATACAACCTGAGCGCCAGCGGCGCCACGGACAAGAGCGATTACTATTTTTCCGTCGGCTACCTGAATGAAAACGGTTATGTGACCAATTCGGGTTTTGAGCGCCTCACCGGCCGCGCTTCCGTGAGCATCCGTCCCGTGAGTTGGTTCAAGACCGGTTTGAACCTCACCGGAAGCCATCAGAACTACAAAAACACCAACGGAGACAGTGACGCGTCCTACACCAACGCATTTATGTACTGCCGGCAGATTGCGCCCATCTATCCTGTTCACCTTCACGACATCAACACCGGCGAATACATCCTGGACGCCAACGGCAACAAGCAGTATGACTCCGGTAAGTATATCGATGCCGACGGCGTGACCCAGATCACTCGTTCCCAGTATGCCGACCGCCATGTCGTCTGGGAGAATGAACTCAACAGTGACAAATCTGTCCGCAACACCCTCCAGGGAACCCTGTATGCCGACTTCTATTTCCTCAAGGACTTCACTTTTACCCTCACGGGAGACCTGAATGTCCGTAACAACGAGAACTTTACCTATAACAGTGCGGTGATCGGCGACGGTGCGGGCAACCTGGGCCGCGGAAAGCGGGTGGACTATCGCTACAAACGCTATAATTTCCAGCAGCAGTTACGCTGGATCCACCAGTTTGGCCAGCACAACGTGAGCGCTCTCCTGGGACACGAAAACTACTATTTCAACCGCGACTACCTCTATGGCTACAAGACCGCCGAGGTGTTCCCGGGAAGTTCCAACATGAGCAATTTCTCCAGCATCACCTCCCTGGACGGCTACCAGGACAACGACCGTACCGAAAGTTATCTGGGCCGGGTCCGTTACAACTACATGGACAAGTACAATGTGGAGGCCTCTTTCCGTCGCGACGGCTCTTCTCACTTCTCCTCCGCAACCCGCTGGGGCAACTTCTGGTCCATCGGCGCCAACTGGATGATTTCCAAGGAACCGTTCATGCAGAATATCTCCTGGGTGAACACCCTCAAACTCCGCGCCGACTATGGTCAGGTGGGTAATGACGCCGGTTCCGGTTACTATGGGTATATGGCTCTCTATGAGGCCGAAACCCACGCGAACAAGGGTGCCTATTACATCTCCAACCTTCCTAACGAGGAACTGAAATGGGAAACCGGTGAATCTTGGGGCATCGGCCTCGAATCCCGCCTGTTCGGCCGCTGGAACCTCAATGTGGAATACTTCTACAGGGTAAACCGCGACCTTCTCTTCAGCGTACCGCTTCCGCTGTCTGCCGGTGGAACCACCCGCAGCGGCTCTCCCAGCGCATCCATCCTGAAGAACATCGGTTCCATCTCCAACCGGGGTTGGGAAATCGAGACCGATATCGACATCGTGCGTACCCGTGACGCCTATGTGAATCTGGGCATGAACGCGACCTTCCTTACCAACAAGGTCCTGAGCCTCCCCGAAGAGGTGAAGACCAACAAGGGCGGTTTCATTTCCGGCTCGCACAAGATCATGGAAGGCCATGACCGCTATGCCTTCTTCATGTACACCTACGAAGGTGTCGACCAGATGACCGGCCGTGCTCTCTACAAGTTCAACGACGAAGACTTCTTCATTCCCAAACTGGATGGAAACGGCGATCCGATGAAAGATGCCTCCGGCAATTACATCCCGCTGTACGGCGTCCTCGAAGATGCGGAAGGCAAGCCCACTTCCATGGTGCAGGAGGGCAACTATATCATCATTAACGGCCGTCCTTACGCACTCAATACCGCTTATGCCCTCCGCGAGTGGCAGGGTTCCGCCATCCCCAAGGTGTACGGCGGATTCAATCTGAATGCCGGTTGGAAGGGCTTCTCTTTGAGTGCCGTGTTTACTTATTCCCTGGGTGCGAAGACGTACGACGGAGTCTATGCCGGCCTCATGACCGCAGGCTCCACCGTCCCTCATAACTATCACAAGGATATCATGAATTCCTGGAAGGGCGTACCCGACGGCATGACCGAGAAATCGGCCGACCGTATCGATCCGAACGGCATTCCGGAAATCAACTCCGTGAACAGCAACTACAACAATGCCACTTCTTCCCGTTGGCTGGTCTCCTCGGATTACCTCGTCCTGAAGAACCTCTCGCTGAGTTATCAGTTGCCCAAGAAATGGGCGCAGAAGGTTTCCATGCAGGGAATCGGCATCACGGCGTCCTGCGAGAACCTCTTTACCCTCACCGCCCGTCAGGGTATGAACCCTCAGCAGTCTTATTCCGGCGGCCAGGAAAACTACCTGGTGACTCCGCGCGTGTACACACTCGCCCTCAACGTCAGATTCTAGTTTAAATGCAAGTGACTATGAAACATATCATTCTTAAAAGCATTCTGGCCGTTTCTGCCGGCCTTCTGGTTTTCTCCTGCTCCAAGGAGTATCTGGATACGGTTCCGGAAGACTCTACCTCGCCTGCAACCATTTTTGAGACCACCGGCAACGCCAGACTGGCCATCAACGGTATTTCTCGCCTGATGACCGTTCAGTATATGTCCAATCAGGGTTACAATGGTGAGGGCACCATTATGTCCCATTACGGAAACTGGCCCGGAAATGATTTGCAGCGTTGCAACAACACCGGCAACGACTACATCATCAATTCCGACTCCCATGACCAGGTTTCCTACTATTTCACCATTTTCGCCTGGTTCTACTATTACAAACTCATCAACAATGCCAATCAGGTCATTGCCAATATCGACAATGCCGAAGGTCCGGACAGTGAACGGCAGTTCATCAAGGCGCAGGCCCTCACTTACCGCGCCTATTGCTATTTCATGCTGTCGCAGATTTACTGCTATCGCTGGGACGACCGCAATGCGGCCGTCAACGAAGGGGTAGGATACGGTCTTCCGTACCGTGGAGAGGCCGATGAGGACCCTACCGGCCCGCTGGCCAAGACCAAACTGGAAGACATTTACGTGAACATCTACAAAGACTTGGATGAAGCCATCGGCCTGTACAAGTCTTCCGGCCTGCATCGTGCCGCCGACGAGTTCTATCTGCCCGACGTGGATGTCGCCTATGCCGTTTATGCCCGCGCTTCCCTTACCCGTCAGGATTGGACAAAGGCGGCGGAAATGGCCAAACTGGCCCGTGCCGGACACCCGCTGATGAGCCGGAACGACTATATGGAAAGCGGCTTCAGCGTGCCGAACGATGAGTGGATCTGGGGCGTTTACGATGCCTCGGACCAGACGCTTTACTACTATTCCTACTTCGCCTACCTGGCCTCCAACGGAAGTTCCGGCAACTGCCGCAACTATCCCAGCGCCATCAGCCAGGAACTGTATGACCAGATTCCCGAGACGGATGTACGCCGCGCCCTGTGGCTGGAGCCGACAGATGCGGAACGTGCCGAGTGCAATGCGGCCGGCCGCAGCACCAAGTCCCTTTACAAGCGTGCTTTCGCCGAGTATGGCAACAAACTGTATTCCACCAGCACGGTTTACATGTACATGCAGTTCAAGTTCCAGAACCAGGATCAGCCGGGCGTGGGCAGTTTCAACTTTATGCGTGCCGCCGAGATGTACCTCACCGAGGCCGAAGCCCTCTGCATGCAGGGTGGCCATGACGCCGAAGTGCAGCAGTTGCTGAATGAACTCAATGCCAATCTGGACCCTGCCTACAACTGCACCAAAACGGGGGCCGAACTCCTGAAAGAGGTGAAATTCTACCGCCGTCTGGATTTGTGGGGCGAGGGACAGAACTGGTTCGACTACAAGCGTTGGAATGAACCCATTGTCCGGAAATCCATTGCCGACGGTGGCAACTGGCACAAGACTTTCGCCGGAACCATCTCGCCGGAAGCCAACTACAAATGGACGTTCTATATCCCGCAGAAGGAGTTGGATTATAACCCTCTGGTGAGAAACTAACGTGCCTTGTCCATGAAAAAGAAGGATACCGGGGCTGCCCGATATCCTTCTTTTTTTATGTGTCCGGTTTTTACAACTGGATGGCTACGCGGAAACTCATGTCGCCGGGGTTTTGTCCAGCATACAGGTCCGAAGCGGTGACGAAGATGTTGATGACGCCCTGGGCCCATTCATAGTCCACGAAGGTGGTGTAGTAGAGACCCTCTTCCGTTTTCTCCGTACGCATGGCGGGAAGGGGGGTGGAGACACCGTCTTCGTACCGGCGGTGCACGATGACGACGCCCTTTTCCACCACGTCCTTGGTGATTTCGGGAACCTCGAGGGTGGCCTGGAAGTAGCCTTCGTCGTCATTGCCGTTTTCTACATCCCAGATACTCCAGTTGGTACTCTTGACATTGAAGTCAATCAGTGTCATGTCCAGCCCTTCCACAATGGTGTACTGCTCCGTGTAGTACTCTTTGGTACAACCGGTGGCGAGCACCCCTGCGGCCAGCAGGCCGATAAGAATTCTGTGCACTTTCATCTCTGTTGGGATTTTATTGTTTGTTGTATCTATTCAAAAAGCAAGCCACTTTCACTGCCTGCAAAGTTAAGGAAAAAAATGCGTATCTTTGCATGATTGAGATGTGAGTTATCATGAGACCTTTGTATCTGACCAATACCCTTTCCCGCAACAAGGAACTGTTCAAGCCCATCCATGAAGGACATGTGGGCATGTATGTATGCGGCCCTACCGTATATGGGGACGCCCATCTGGGCCACGCCCGTCCGGGTGTCACCTATGACGTGCTGTTCCGTCTCCTGAAGTATCTGGGCTACAAGGTGCGTTATGTCCGCAACATCACGGACGTCGGACACCTGGAGCACGATGCCGATGAAGGGGAGGACAAGATTGCCAAGAAAGCCCGCCTGGAGCAGTTGGAGCCCATGGAGGTGGTGCAGTATTACACGGAGCGCTACCACGAGGCCATGCGCCTTCTGAACGTGGAATCCCCGTCCATCGAGCCCCGGGCCAGCGGTCATATCATCGAACAGATCGAGACTATCAAGAAAATCCTGGAAGCCGGCTATGCTTATGAGAGCAACGGCTCCATCTATTTCGATGTGCGCAAGTACAACCGGGACCACAATTACGGCATCCTGAGCGGCCGTACGCTGGAAGCCACGCTGGAAGGCACCCGCTCGCTGGACGGCCAGGGAGACAAGCGTGCCCCGTACGATTTCGCCCTCTGGAAAAAGGCCGAGCCGGAGCACATCATGCGCTGGCCTTCCCCCTGGGGGGACGGCTTCCCAGGCTGGCACCTGGAGTGCTCGGTGATGGGCGCCAAGTACCTGGGAGAGGAGTTCGACATCCATGGCGGCGGCATGGACCTCATGTTCCCGCACCACGAATGCGAAATCGCCCAGAATGTGGCTTCCCGCGGCACGCAGGGCGTCCATTACTGGGTGCATAACAATATGATCACCATCAACGGGCAGAAGATGGGCAAGTCCCTCGGGAACTTCATCACCCTGCCGGAACTCTTCGGCGGCAGCCATCCCAAACTCACGCAGGCCTATACGCCCATGACCGTGCGGTTCTTCATTCTCCAGGCCCACTACCGCAGCACGCTGGACTTCTCCAATGAGGCCCTGCAGGCGGCCGAGAAAGGCTACAAGCGCCTGATGCAGGCCTGGCGCGCGCTGGGAGAGGGGCATCAGGAGGCCTCTCCCTCTCCGGAGGTGCAGGCCCTCCAGGATGCCGTGCTGGACGCCCTCTGCGATGATCTCAACACCCCCATCGCCATCGCCCATCTGTTCGACGCCGTGAAACTGGTCAACGGCGGCTCGCTGACCCCGGCCGACAAAGCCTCCCTGAAACTGTTTTTCGACGATGTGGTTGGCGGAGTGCTGGGCCTCAAGGACGAGGAAGCCGGCGCTTCCGGAAAGGCCGAAAAGGCCCTGGACGGCGTCATGGGCCTGGTCCTGGAAGCCCGCAAGAAGGCCCGTGAGGAGAAGAACTGGGCCGAGAGCGACCGCATCCGTGACACCCTTGCCTCCTTCGGCATCACCGTCAAGGACACCAAGGAAGGCGCCACCTGGAATCTGGAGTAGTATGAAATTCATTTCTTGGAATGTAAATGGCCTGAGGGCCGTGGCCGGCAAGGGGTTTGCCGATATTTTCGCAGACCTGGATGCCGATTTCGTCTGCCTGCAGGAAACCAAACTGCAGGAGGGCCAACTGGACCTGGAATTCCCCGGCTATCAGTCCTATTGGAACTATGCCCTCAAGAAAGGATACTCCGGTACGGCCGTCTATACGCGCCATACCCCGCTTGGCGTCCGCTACGGAATCGGCCTGGAGGAGCACGACCAGGAGGGGCGGGTGATTACGCTGGAGTACGACCGGTTCTGCCTGGTCTGCTGCTACACGCCCAATTCCCAGGACGGCCTCAAGCGCCTGGATTACCGCATGCAGTGGGAAGATGCCTTCCGTGCCTACCTGCAGGGCCTTCCCAAGCCGGTCATCCTGTGCGGAGACCTCAATGTCGCGCACGGGGAGATAGACCTTAAAAACCCTTCCACCAACCACATGAACGCCGGTTTTACCGACCAGGAGCGCGACAAGTTCTCGCAGTTGCTGGCCGCAGGTTTTGTGGATTCCTGGCGCTACCAGCACCCGGAAGAGGTGAAGTATTCCTGGTGGAGTTACCGCATGAACGCCCGCGCCCGCAACGCCGGGTGGCGCATCGACTACTTCGTGGTGTCCGAATCCCTGAAAGACGCTATCGTCTCCACGGAAATCCATGACGAAATCTTCGGTTCCGACCATTGCCCGGTGGAACTGGTAACGAACTTTTGACAAATGCTCTCTTTTACTTGCGATTACACGCAAGGCGCCCATCCTGCTATCCTGGAGCGCCTTGTCTCGACCAATTTCCAGCAGGAACCCGGTTACGGGGAGGATGTGTTCACCGCATCGGCCCGGGAGAAAATCCGTACGGCCTGCGCCTGCCCGGAGGCCGATGTGTACCTCCTCGTGGGCGGCACCCAGACCAATTCCACCATCATCGCTTCGCTCCTTCACGACGTGGAAGGCGCCGTGGCGGTGGAGACCGGCCACATCGCCGTGCATGAAGCCGGAGCCGTGGAATACACCGGCCACAAGGTGCTCACCTTGCCGGCGCACGAGGGAAAGATGGACGCTTCCGAATTGAAGGCCTACCTGGAGCGCTTCTATGCCGACGGGTCCTTCGACCACATGGTGTTTCCCGGCCTGGTGTACCTCTCCTTCCCCACGGAATACGGTACGCTTTATTCCAAGGCCGGGTTGAAGGCCATCCGGGAAGTGTGCAAGGCGTATGACCTGCCCCTTTTCGTGGACGGCGCCCGCCTGGGCTACGGACTCATGAGCCCCGCCTGCGACATCACCCTGGAAGAGTTGGCGTCCCTTTGCGACGTGTTCACCATCGGCGGCACCAAGGTCGGGGCCCTCTGCGGAGAAGCCGTGGTCTTCCCCGGCGGCGCTCCCAAGCATTTTTTCACCACGGTGAAACAGCATGGAGCCCTTCTGGCCAAGGGGCGTCTCCTGGGTATCCAGTTCGAAACGCTCTTCACGGACGGACTGTACTTCTCGATTGCCCGCAACGCCATTGACCGGGCCATGGAACTGAAACAACTGTTCTTGTCCAAAGGCTATGAACTTTTTCTGGATTCCCCTACCAACCAGCAGTTTATCCTCCTTCCGAAGGAGGCTGCCGCCGCTTTGGAAGGCAAGGTTGCGTATGAAGTGTGGGAATACTTGCCGGACGGACGCGCCGTCACCCGTTTTGCCACCAGTTGGGCTACGACCCGCGAGCAACTTTCGGCCCTGGCCGCTTTGTTACCGTAAAGGTTAATTCACCAGCCCGATGGCGCCGAAGACGCCCAGGGAAGCCAGGAGCATGATGGCTCCGGCCAGCACGACGCCCGCCATGACGGCCAGGGTGCTCTTCTTGAAGTCCATGTTCAGGATGCTGGCCGCGAGGGTCCCCGTCCAGGCCCCGGTCCCGGGCAGCGGAATGCCTACAAACAGAAACAGCGCCCAGTACAGGCCGCGGCCGGCCTTGGACTCCAATTTCCGGCCTCCCTTCTCCCCTTTTTCCAGGCACCAGGTAAAGAACTTTCCGATCACTTTCTTATCCTTTCCCCACTCCAGCACCTTGCGGGCAAAGAGGAAGATAAAGGGGACAGGCAGCATATTTCCCAGGATGGCGACAAGGATGGACGGCACCATCGGAAGTCCGAACCCTACGGCATAGGGGATGGCTCCGCGGATTTCGATAAGCGGAACCATGGCAATGAGAAAAACCCAGAAATACTTTTTCATAGACACTACTGCTGATGGGCGGCAATGAGAGCCCGGATTTCTTCTTTGGCTTCCCGCCAGCGCGGGATGTCGATTTTGGTGCCGATTACTTCCACCACCTTGGCGGCGATGATGGATCCCACCTCACCGCATACGCGCAGCGGCATCCCCAGGGAATGGGCATACAGGAAGCCTGCCGCGTAGGTGTCTCCGGCACCGGTGGCGTCCACCGGAGTGGCCGGCCAGGGTTCGATGAAGTGGTACTCATCCCCGGATTTGACCATGGAGCCTTCCTTTCCCACCTTCACCACGGCAATCTTGCAGTAACGGGTGAGGTCGTCAATGGCTTCGCGGGGTTCCATCTTGGTGAAGGCCTTGGCCTCCGATTCATTGGCAAACACAATGTCCACATAGTTTTCCACCAGGTTGTGGAAGAAGGCGTCGTTGGACTCCACCACATTGTAGGAGGCCATGTCGATGGAAATGATGCAGCCGGCCGCCTTGGCCAGCCGGGCTGCCTTGGAAATCAGGTCCTGGTTCTGGACCAGATAGCCTTCGATGTGGAAATAATCATAGCCCTGAAACTGCTCCAGGGTCAGGTCTTCCGGTCCCAGTTCCAGCGTGGCGCCCATATAATCGGCAAAAGTGCGCTCTGCGTTGGCCCCGGTGATGAACACCATGCACCGGCCGCTGGACTTGGTGCCATAGAGCATCTGCGCCCGCACCCCATACTGTTCCATGGTGCTTTTGAAGAGGTTGCCCAGGTCGTCGTTGCCGATTTTCCCGAGGAAGCCGGACGGCATCCCGAAAATGGCCGTGCAAGTGATGGTGTTGGCCGCCGACCCGCCCGGGACATACTTGACGCCGTATTCCTTGAGGGCGTCCCAGATGCGGTCCCCGGTTTCCATGTCCACGTGCTGCATGCTGCCCAGGGGAAGATGATATTTGCGCAGAAGGCTGTCATCCGGAAGGATGGCCAGGATGTCGGTCAGGGCATTGCCGATGCCAAGAATGGATTTCATAGACACATTCGTTGAATGGTAACTTACAAAAATAGACAATTTTTGCCGATTTTCCATTATCTTTGCCTGCAGTATGGACAAGAAAGCAAAAAATATCCTGCAATACATTTTCTGGGGCGCAGTGGCGGTCGTCCTGGTGTACTTCTGCCTCCGGAGCATTGACTGGAAGCAGTTCTCCGAGGCTCTCCGCCAGTGCCGGTGGGAATACATCATCCTGTCCATGGTGCTGGGAACGCTCGTTTTCCTGGTCCGGGGAAGCCGTTGGCGCATGCTGCTGCTGCCCTTCGACCCCTCCACCTCCTCCGTCACCACATTCAATGCCTACAATATCTGCATGGCCGTGAACCTCGCCCTTCCCCGTGCCGGAGAAGTGGCCCGGCTGGGGTATGTGGTGAAACATTCCGCTGTCGGACCGGACGGGAAGCGGCTCCTGACTTTCGACAAGGCGCTGGGCACCCTGCTGATCGAGCGCGTCTGGGATGCCGTCGTAACGCTGGGCATGGCCGCCGTGCTGCTGGCCGTGATGTGGAAGACCTTCGGCGCCTACCTCATGGAAAGCCTGTCCTCCCTGGGCGGGGCCGATACGCTCTGGTGGATGCTGGGCGGGCTGGTGGTCCTGGTGCTGTGCCTTCTGTATCTGGCCTATGCCTTCCGGGAAAAAGGCGGCGTCTGGGGCAAAATCTGGAACTTTATCGAGGGCATCGGCAGCGGACTTTCCTCCTTCCTGAAAATGAAGAAAGCATGGCTGTTCTTTGTCTATACGGCCGTCATCTGGGTGATTTACTGGCTCATGAGCGCCTGCATCGTCTGGGCCCTCCAGGATATCGAAGCCTTTTCTTCCCTCACCATGACCGACGCCTTCTTCCTGATGATCGCCGGCAGCATCTCCTCGGTGATCCCCGTTCCGGGCGGCTTCGGCGCCTATCACGGCGTGGTTTGCGGGGCCCTTTCCAGCATCTGGGGCATCCCGATGGGAACGGGCATGATTTTCGCCACGCTCAACCATGAGTCCCAAGTGATTACGCAGGCCCTCTGCGGCCTGGCTTCCTATATCCACGAAAACTTCTTTCGCAAGAAATGACCCGCCGCTTCGCCCTCATCGGCCATCCCGTGGCCGGCTCGCTGAGTCCCCGCATGATGGCCGCCGCCTATGGAGGCCGATACCGTTACGACCTCCTGGACTTCGAGCGCTTCGAAGATGCCTGGCAGGCCTTCCGGGAGGGGTATTACGGCATCAACGTAACCGCTCCGTTCAAGCGGGATGCCTTCGCCAGGGTTGACGTCCTGTCGGAGAAAGCCCGCGCCACCGGTGCGGTGAATCTGGTCGTGCCCTGTGCAGAGGGGTTCATGGGATACAACACCGATGTGGACGGCGTCCTTCTGGCCCTCCGGGAAACCGGGGATGCCTTTTCGAGCGCCCTGGTGGTGGGAACGGGAGGTGCCGCCCGCGCCGCCGTCCATGCCGCCCGCTTCCTGGGCTGCGAGGTGAGCGTCTGCGGGAGGTCTTTGGAGAAAGCATCGGCCCTGGGCTGTCCCGCGTTTTCCTTCGAGGAGGCCCGGTCGCTGAAGCCGGACCTGGTTATCTACACCCTTCCCGGTCGGGCGGAAGTGCCTGAAGGCCTGCCGTTTGCCGATGCAACGGTGCTGGAGGCGGAATACCGGATTCCCCGTCTGGAGGGGGGGGCGTGCCGGCGCTACGTCAGCGGCCGACGCTGGATGCTTTGGCAGGCGGCTGCCGGATATCGGCTTTTCACGGACGAAGAGCCCGACGTGGAAGAAATGTTGCGCGCCCTGTAATTTTTCCGGAAATATTTTTGTAACTTGCACGGTGCACAGCATGGGCTGTGTAACCTTTTAATGATTGTATTATGGCACTGAACAAAGTAATGTTAATCGGTAACGTTGGCGCAGATCCGGAGGTACGTTACCTTGAGAACAATCCGCAAAATCCGGGCAACAATGTAAAGGTGGCCACCATCCGGCTTGCCACTACGGAACGCTACCGCGACCGTAACGGTGAGTCGCGGGAGAACACCGAATGGCACAACGTCGTGCTTTGGCGCAACAATGCCGACGTGGCCGAGCGCTTCGTCCACAAGGGTTCACAAATTTATATTGAAGGCAAACTCCGCACCCGCCAGTGGACGGACCAGACCGGCAACAAACGGTACACCACCGAAATCGTGGCCGATTCCCTGCAACTTCTCGGCAAGCGCCAGGACGGGGAGGGCAATGCCCCTCAGGGCGCTTATCAGGGTGGTTATTCCCAGCAGCCCGCCGCTCCCGTGAGCCAGCCTTCCGCGCCGGTCCAGCCGCCGGTAAACCCGGCCTACCAGGGACCGCTCCCTGCCGCTGAACCGTCCGACGACCTTCCCTTCTAACCCTGCCGCTGGCGCACGGCTTCAAACAGGAGAATGGCGGCCGATACGGAAACGTTGAGGCTGTCCAGGCGTCCCAGCATGGGGATGCGGATGTGAGCCGATGCAGCCTTCCGCCACTGATCTGTCAGACCCGTGGATTCCGTTCCCATCACCAGGGCGGTTCCGCGGGTCATGTCCACATCGTAATACAACGAGGAATCCTGCAGTTGGGCTGTGAGGATCTGGATGCCGCGGGCCTGCAGGAAGGCGATGGCCTCTTCCGAGGAAACCGCCACCGTGGGGACGGTGAAGACGGCGCCGATGGACGCCCGGATGAGGTTGGGGTTGTAGAGGTCCGTGAGGGGGTCGCAGAGGAGGACGGCATCGGCCCCGGCGGCGTCGGCGCTGCGAAGGACGGCGCCCAGGTTGCCGGGCTTTTCCACCGACTCCAGCACCATGACGAGGGGCTTCTCCGGAAGGTGTAAATCTTCCAGTCTCAGGGATTTATACTCTACTTCCGCGATGATGCCTTCCGTGCTCTCGCGATATGCGGCCTTGCGGTACAATTGCTCCGGAATTTCTATGACAGAAGATTCTTCGCTTCGCTCAGAATGACAGGCGACTTGTTTTGTCATTCTGAGGAGGTCTGTCACCTCCGAAGAATCTGCAATCTCCGGGCACACGAAAACGGTGCGGGCCTTGTACCCGGCTTCCAGGCAGTGTTGCAGTTCCCGTCGGCCCTCCACCACAAAAAGCCCCTGCTCCCGCCGCGCTTTGGATTTTTCCTGCAGGAGCAGCAGATTCTTGATCTTGGGGTTCTGGGCCGATGTGATGATTTCCATCTAGAACTTCTCCGGGCGCATCGTAGGGAAGAACAGGACGTCCTGAATGGTCTCGGCTCCGGTCATGAACATGGTGAGGCGGTCGATGCCGATGCCGATGCCGCTGGTGGGCGGCATACCGTATTCCAGGGCGCGCACGAAGTCGTAGTCGATGTACATGGCTTCGTCGTCTCCCTTGCTCTTGAGGGCGGCCTGCTCCTCGAAGCGCTCCAACTGGTCCACGGGGTCATTGAGCTCGGAATAGGCGTTGGCCAGTTCCTTTCCGTTTACGAAGAGTTCGAAGCGCTCGGTGAGGGTGTTATCGTAGCGGCAGCGCTTGGTAAGCGGGGACATTTCCACGGGATAGTCAATCAGGAAAGTGGGCTGGACAAGGTTCTTTTCCACATATTCGCCCACGATGGCGTCGATGAGTTTGCCGACACCCATTTCCGGAGACGTCTCCACATTCAGTTTCTTGCACACTTCGCGGAGTTGGGCTTCGTCCATGCCCTTGACGTCCACGCCGGCGTACTCCTGAATGGCATCCAGGATTCTCAGGCGACGGAAGGGGCCCTCGAAGGAGATCTCGTTTCCGCCGATGGTTTTCCGGACCCCGCCGGTGGCTTCGGCCACCCGCTGGAGCATCTTCTCGGTGAATTCCATCATCCACAGATAGTCCTTGTAGGCAATGTACATTTCCACGCAGGTGAATTCCGGATTGTGGGTTTTGTCCATGCCCTCGTTGCGGAAGTTCTTGGCGAACTCGTAAACGCCGGAGAAACCGCCCACGATGAGACGCTTGAGGTACAGTTCATTGGCGATGCGCATGTACATATCGACGTCCAGGGCATTGTGGTGGGTGATGAACGGACGGGCCGTGGCGCCTCCCGGGATGGGCTGCAGGATGGGCGTTTCCACCTCCAGGCAGCCGGCCTCGTTGAAGCACTGCCGCATGGTATTGATGATGAGGGTGCGCTTTACGAAGGTCTCCTTCACCTGCGGGTTCACCACGAGGTCCACATACCGCTGGCGATAGCGGAGTTCCGGGTCTTCGAAACTGTCATGGACGGTGCCGTCGGCATCGGTCTTGACGATGGGAAGTACGCGGAGCGACTTCGAAAGGACCGTGAGTTCCTTGGCATGGACAGACAACTGACCGGTCTGGGTGAAGAAGGCGAAACCCTTGATTCCCACAATGTCGCCGATGTCCAGGAGTTTCTTGAACACGGTGTTGTAGAGGGTCTTGTCCTCTGAAGGGCAAATCTCGTCACGCTTGACGTACACCTGGATGCGGCCGGCATGGTCCTGCAGTTCCATGAAGGATGCTGCGCCCATGATGCGGCGGCTCATGATGCGGCCGGCGATGCACACGTCCTGGAAATTGCCTTCTTCCGGCTTGAAACCGGCGGCGATTTCCGCGGTGGTGGTGTTCACCGGATACAGCGGCGCCGGATAGGGATTGATCCCCAGTTCCCGTAATTTATTCAAAGACTCTCTGCGTCCCAGTTCTTGCTCGTTGAATTCTGCGTATGCCATGGTAAATAACGTTTTCTGCAATAAGGATACAAAGATACGAAAAAATGCTTAGATTTGCATCTGACGATAGAATCGTTTTCCGGTATAACCAACAGTCCGTGTTTTATTGCCGGACAGCACCGTCCGCCCTATGAGAATCTGTATAAACGATATAATAACATGAAACCGATTATCACTCTTGTATTATCTCTCATGCTTATTATCTGTAATCAGTGTTTCAATAGAAAGTCTGAAAACACCCTTTCAGAATGTGGTAACAATGTTCCTGACGATGCTCTGGTTATACACAAAACATGGGTTGGAGTAGATAGCGTTGCTGTTATTTATAGTGCGATAGATGCCTATCACTACATCTTCAGTTATTCCCGGAATCATTTGCAAATACACAGATCCAGTAATTGCGATCCTTTTCATCAATGCATTTCCGACCGTCACATTATTGATGAATTCTTAGACTATATCGACATCTTTTTTGTTACCAAATCGGAAACGATAGAACTTTCCAGAGTAAAAGGGGACCCTATCGTAACGGATTATCCTTCTTTAACCTTTACACTCTATTTTGAGAATGAACTTGTTAAAAAACAAAGCATCCAGTATGGAGAGGAAGGATATGATATTGAGTATAACCCTAAATTCGTAGCCTTCTACAAATTCTTGGATAGCCTTGTCCCAACCCCGAAAGGCTAAAGAATGACACGAATTCGTCAAATCGTTCTTTGTCGGCTAAGCAAGTGAACAGGTCATCATCCAACTTGGCAATGCTACCAACAAAGTCATCCCTCTCGTTCGACAGTAGTCTGAAGGTGCAGATTATCCACTCTCTTCAACGCTGTAGGAGTGGTCGTGCACGAAAAGGGCGGGTTTGGTGCACGAGGGGTCGAAAACCAGGGTGTCGTGCACGGAAAGGGCCGGTTTGGTGCACGAGGGGCCGAAAACCAGGGCGTCGTGCACGGAAAGGGCGGGTTTGGTGCACGAGGGGCCGAAAACTTTTCGACAGGCACCATTCAACCCTCGCATCGGCCCGCTCTTCCATAAAAAGAGCGATTTCATTGCAAATGAGCGGGATTTTTCGTATCATTGTATGTTATTGACCACGTTATGAAAAAGATTCTCGTTCTGGCCGCCGCCATCCTGGCCCTGGCCGCCTGCCAACAAAAAGCGCAGTACCATCCGGAATGGACTTACAATTCCGTCGTTTACGAAGTGAACATCCGCCAATTCTCCCCTGAAGGCACTTTCAAGGGCGTGGAGGCCCAGCTGCCCCGTCTCAAAGACCTGGGCGTGGACGTCCTATGGCTTATGCCCATGTATGAGATCGGTACCGTGGAGCGCAAGGGCACCCTGGGCTCCTATTACGCCATCTCCAACTACAAGAAGGTGAATCCGGAGTTCGGTACCATGGAAGATTTCGAACACCTGCTTTCCGCCGCTCATGCCATGGGCTTCAAGGTAATTCTGGACTGGGTGGCCAACCAGACCGCCCCGGACAATGTCTGGATGAGCGAAAAACCGGCCGATTTCTACGAGCGTGACGACCAGGGCAATGCCATCTGGGAATACGACTGGACCGACACCCGCAGCCTCAATTATGAGAACAAGGAAGTCTGGTGGGCCCAGGACGACGCCATGCGCTTCTGGCTGGAAAAGGGCGTGGACGGCTTCCGCTGTGACGCCGCCGGAGAGGTCCCGGCCGATTTCTGGTACGGCATCCTTCCCCAGATGAACAAGGATTATCCTGACATTTACCTCCTTGCCGAGGCCGAGCGTGACAACCTGGCCGACCCGCTGGTCACCTTCGACGCCAACTATGCCTGGGAACTGCACCACCTTCTGAACGGCCTGGCCCAGGGCAGCAAGACGGTGGCCGACCTCAAGGACTATGTGGCCCGCGATGCCGCCCGTTTCCCCAAGGAGGCCTTCCGCCTCACCTTTACCTCCAACCACGACGAGAACTCCTGGTCCGGGACCGAGTTTGAACGCGAAGGCAAGGCGGCCGATGCCTGCGCCGTCCTCTGCTTCACCCTCCCGAACTCCCAGCCGCTCATCTATACCGGCCAGGAAATCGGCCTGTCCCGTCGTCTGGCCTTCTTCGAGAAAGACCCCATTGTGGACTGGAGCGCCAACGAATACACCAAGTTCTGGAAAACGCTGGTGGACCTCAAGCACCACAACCCGGCCCTGGCGGCAGGGGAAAGAGGCGGTGAAATCAACTGGTGGGATGCTCCGGAAGGCTGGGTGGCCTTTGACCGCCAGGTTAAGGACAATATGGTCATCGTCCTGGCCAATTTCGGCGTTCCCGTGAAGCAGGAAGCCGTTGAAGAAAAGGCCGAGGGCAATGACAACCGTCCTGCCGGCGACGCGGTAGCGCAGCCTTTCCTGAACCTGCAGTCGGAACCCGTAACCAAGACGCTCAATCTGCCCGGAGAATACAAGGATGTCTTCACCGGCGCCACCATCAAGACTCCGTATGATATTACCCTGGCTCCGGGCGAGTACAAGGTATTAACCAAAATCAACAAATGAAAAAGACCATTCTGATGGCTGCTGTCGCCCTTTCCGCTGCCTGTTCGGCCCCCCGGCCCCTGAATCCCGCCGACGTGGAAGAAGCGACAGAGCAGGTGACCCGCGTAGAACCCCTCAGTTGGTGGACCGGCATGAAGACCGACCTCCAACTGATGGTCCAGGGCCCGGACATCGCTTCGTACGACGTATCCATTCCCGGTGGCGGGCTCAAAGTGACGCAAATCCACAAGGCCGACAGCCCCAACTATCTGTTCGTGGACGTGGAGGTATCGGCTCAAGCCCCGGCGGACACCTATTACCTGGTTTTCTCCAAGGAAGGGGAGTCGTTCAAATATCCGTACATCATCCGTGAACGGGAGAAGGGGAGCGCCGGCCGCGGGAGTTTCACGGTGGCCGATATGATCTACCTGATCATGCCGGACCGCTTTGCATCGGCCTTCGGCGACAATGACGAGGCCTGGCAGGGCGGGGAATACTTCGACGGGTCTGCCCGTCCCTGGGCCGTTCCCGCCACGCCGGACAAGGTGGACCGCCGGGACCCGGTGGCCCGCCACGGCGGCGACATCCAGGGAATCATGGACCATCTGGATTATATCGCCGACCTGGGCGCTACTGCCATCTGGTGTACGCCGCTCCTGCTGGACAACCAGCCCCGGGAGAGTTACCATGGCTACGCCTGTTCCGACTATTATCACATCGACCCCCGTTTCGGCGACAACGAGCACTACAAGGCCTTTGTCGCCAAGGCGCATGAAAAGGGCCTGAAAGTGATCATGGACATTGTGACCAACCACTGCGGAACCGCCCACTGGTGGATGGAAGAGCCGCCCTTCAAGGATTGGTATCATGTGAACGAACCCTATATGCAGATGAACGCCCTTTTCTCGGTGTACATGGATCCGCATGCCTCGCAGCGGGACCGGGAGCGCCAGGAGAGCGGCTGGTTCGTACCTTCCATGCCCGATATGAACCTGGACAACCCCTTTGTCCTCAAGTACTTCCAGCAGTGGGCCGTCTGGTGGATCGAGTATGCGGGGCTGGACGGCCTCCGCGTGGACACCTATCCTTACAACGAGCCGGAACCCATGTCGGCCTGGTGCAAGGCCGTGACGGACGAATATCCGAACATGAACATCGTGGGAGAATGCTGGGACATGAACATCCCGCAGGTGGCCTACTGGCAGAAGGACAACCCCAACAAGAACGGATTCAACTCCAACCTTCCTTCCATCATGGACTTCCCGCTGCAGCAGGCCCTTCTCCGTGCCCTCAATGAGGAGCAGGTCTTCTGGGACGAGGGAATGACCCGCATCTATTCCGTACTGGCGCAGGACTTTGCCTATCAGGACCTTACCCACATGATGACGTTCTTCGCCAACCACGACCATGCCCGGACGGGGGATGTCCTGCAAAACGACCCCGCACGCATGAAACTGGCCCTGACGCTGCTCGCCACCCTCCGGGGCATTCCGCAGTTGTACTACGGCGACGAGATGATGTTCCTGGAGAGGAAGGACTGCCAGCCCCACGACGGTGCCAAGCGCATCGACTTCCCGGGCGGATGGGAAGGGGACGGCTGCAACCTCTTCACGGCTCAGGGGCGTGCATCGGCCCCCGAAATGTATTCCGCGGCGGCGGAACTGCATGACTATACCCGCACCCTCTTCCGCTGGAGAAAGGGCTGCAAGGCGGTCCAGGAGGGGAAGACGCTGCATTTCCTGTCCCGCAGGAACGAGGGCGCCCGCAACATCACGGACAATACCTACAGTTTCTTCCGCTACACGGATACGGATGCCGTCTTCGTGTACATCAACAACACCTCCGAGCCGCGCACCCTGGACTGGAACCATTACCGCGAGTTTGTCACGGGCCCTGTTACGGGAACGGAGGTCCTGAGCGGAGAGACCGTCACCCTCCGGGACGGCTTTTCGGTGGCACCCAAGAGTGCCCTGGTCGTAGAATTCAAACGTTAAATGATAAAGATGAAAAAACTGGCATTTTTAACGGTGGCCGCGCTGGCGCTTTTCGCCTGCTCCGCCCCGAAGGTGAAACCCTTGGAAGGGAATACCCTCAAGAGCCCCAACGGAAAACTGGAACTCAAAATGGACGTAGTGGACGGCGTTCCCATGTACTCGCTCACCAAGGCGGGGGCCGATGTCATCCTCCCGTCCCGCCTGGGCTTTGAGTTGATGGGTGACAAGGAGAATCTCAAGGACGGTTTTGCGCTGGACAATGTGAGTTACCAGTCTTTCGACGAGAACTGGGAACCGGTGTGGGGAGAAGAAGCCACCATCCGGAATCACTACAACGAAATGCTGGTGAAACTGAGCCGACAGGAAGGGGAGGTGATGCACATCCGTTTCCGCCTGTACGACGACGGACTGGGCTTCCGGTACGAATTCCCGCTGGAGAACAAACTCACCTACTTCAAGATCAAGGAAGAACTCACCCAGTTCGCCATGACGGGAGACCATACCGCCTGGTGGATTCCCGGAGACTATTCCACCCAGGAATTCTGCCCTACGGAGTCCAGACTCTCGCAGATCGGCAGTCTCTCGGCGGCCGTGCGTCCTTCCGGAGGCGCCCCGCAGACTCCGCTTCCCCCCACTTCCGTGCAGACGGCCCTTCAGATGAAAACCGCCGAAGGCCTGTATATCAACATCCACGAGGCCGCCGTGCTGGACTATCCCACCACGCATCTGGACTTGGATGACAGCCATTTTGTCTTCTCTACCAACCTGACCCCGGATGCCGAAGGCGTGAAGGGACGCATGCAGGCCCCTTGCAAGACCCCCTGGCGCTCGGTCATGGTATGCGACAGCGCCACCGAAGTGCTGGCCTCCCGCCTGGTCCTGAACCTCAACGACCCCTGCGCCCTGGACGATGTTTCCTGGATCCATCCCGTGAAATACATGGGCGTCTGGTGGGAGATGATTACCGGCAAGAGCGAATGGTCCTATACCCACGATTATCCTTCCGTGCAACTGGGCGTTACGGATTATGCCGCCTCCAAGCCCCACGGCCGCCACGGAGCCAATACGGAGAACGTGTGCCGCTATATCGACTTCGCCGCCGAGAACGGCTTTGACGGCATCCTCATCGAAGGATGGAACGAGGGCTGGGAAGACTGGTACGGCCACCAGAAAGACCGCGTCTTCGACTTCGTGACCCCGTATCCGGACTTCGACCTGCCATACCTGAACGAATATGCCCACGCAAAGGGCCTTCGCCTGATCATGCACCATGAAACCTCCTCTTCCACGGTGAATTACGAGCGTTGGATGGAGCAGGCCTACAACCTTATGAACAAATACGGCTACAATGCCGTGAAGAGCGGGTATGTGGGAGCCATCATTCCCTACGGCGAGCACCATTACAGCCAGCCGCTCATCAACCACTACCATCATGCCATCGTGGAGGCCGCCAAGCACCACATCATGGTCAATGCCCACGAGGCCGTGCGTCCTACCGGCCTGTGCCGCACCTGGCCCAACATGATCGGCAACGAGAGCGCCATGGGAACGGAGTTCCGCGGAACCATTCAGCCCGGTCATACCACCATCTTCCCCTTCACGCGCCTGCAGGGCGGCCCCATGGACTACACGCCGGGCATCTTCGAGGTGGATATGTCCAAGAACTGCCCCACCGACCATCAGCGCATGCACCACACCATCTGCAACCAACTGGGCCTGTATGTCACCTTCTACAGCCCGCTGCAGATGGCTGCAGACCTTCCTGAACACTATGCCCGCTTCATGGACGCCTTCCAGTTCATCAAGGACGTGGCAGTGGACTGGGACAAGAGCCTGTACCTGGAGGCCGAACCCGGAGCCTATATCGTGACGGCCCGTCATCCCAAACTCTCTACGCTGAATGCCGCCGCCGAGAGTACTGCCACCCTTCCGGATGCCCGCAAGGACAGGA
>Ga0247610_10001254_pt1 | contig 31826 bp, 34 predicted proteins | sample 174DNAGHGhighgp2_FD_193483 | JGI IMG/M metagenome (GOLD analysis project Ga0247610, IMG submission 193483) | Sheep rumen microbial communities from Palmerston North, Manawatu-Wanganui, New Zealand - 1742 DNA GHGhigh gp2 | ecosystem: Host-associated > Mammals > Digestive system > Stomach > Rumen...
AGGCAGGAAAAGTACGACCGGAGCGGAGCGGAGGGAGTAGAAAAATAGTCATAAATATCTCTCTATTTATGCCAAAATTTTGAGGATTTTAGTTAAAACTTCGCTCGGTTTCACCTCGCTCAGCCTCCCCAAACCAAACTTTATGGCACTTAACCATGAAAAGACCCTTAAAGTACTGATAATAAGTAAGTTAGACCCCTTAAAAAATGTGACGAAACCCCGAATTTTGGTGACTAAATATTTGGAGGTTTATGAAATTTTCCGTACCTTTGCATAAAATTTGTAAAGGTAGTGGAACAAGCCCTATTAACAGAGAGCTCCCTCCCTTCGGTCGGTCGCAATATAGAGCCCAAAGGAAGGAATGAAAGAAGGAAACTTAGCGTCTTGGAAGTAACTAAAGACGCTGAGCATATCTTTCATAGGTATAGGTGGGCTCTAGGCATAGTGGTTTGTCCTTACTGTGGTTCTATACACGTTACACAGATAGGTAATGAGTACAAGTATAAGTGTAATAGTTGTAAGAATAGGTTTAATGATAAGACTAGAACCTTATTGCATGGGAGTAAGCTTAGTGTACAGGTATGGATGTTAGGCTTGTATGAGATTTTAAGCACTAATTATATATCGTCTATAGAACTTGCAACTAAACTAGGGATTAACCAAAAGTCAGCTTGGTTAATGTTATCTAAGTTGCGTTATGCCTTAGACGAAAATGATATAGTGCTTGGAAATGATAGTGAGGATTGGATAAGTATGGATGAGGCTTACTTGGGTGGATGTCTTACCAATTATCACTACTCTAGGAAACTGAGGCTATTAAAGGAAAGGCATTTTATCACAGACTTTAGTATAGAAGACGCTAAGAAAAGAGGTCAGCGTCTATATGAAAAGTCTGATATATATGCCTTAAACTCTAGCCTCAAAGCCCCTGTGTTTGGTATGACTGATAAAGGTAAGGCTGTATTATATGCTACTCCAAACCCTATCAGAAAAGAGTATATAAGAGAGATATATAAAGGGCATGTAAAGGGAGAGTGTTTAGCAGTTAGTGATGAAAGTAGGTTGTATGATGGATGGACTAAAGAAATCGGTAGTCCATTAGTAACAAACAACCATCATAACAATCACTATATAACACACTCTGAAACCCTACATGCCCAAGTCTCCAGTAATAGGATTGAAAATAGGTTTAGTTGGTTGAAAAGAGGGTTTGGCTCTAGAATAACCCACTGCAAATACCACCAACTATACCTTAATGAATGGTGCTTCCGGTTTAATACTAGAGATATGAGCACTGAGGATAGACTGGGAAGAGCTATAGAGAAAATGAAAGGGGCTAGGGTTACTCTCGCCCTGATAAGAGAAAGCGTACCCGAAAAACGCTTTGAGATTAAGAGGGCGAAAAATAGTTTAGCCCCTGATGAGATAGAGCTGATTATGAGTAGTGGATTTGCAGAGAGTATAGAAGACGGTCATAGAAAATACTACAGCAAGGATTATAGATAAAGGCACTGAAAACACAAAGCCCTTAATCCTTACTAGCCCTCAATCTTTCAGGGGCTAGGTTTTATCGTGGGCTTTTTATGGATAAGTGCCAAAAGCCTAGACCTAATCTATACTCTCTCAGCCCTTGTTTTTCCTAGGTGATACGCTTTCTGACATTTCGGGAAATATTGATGTCTCTATAGTGTAATTATTATCTTTATAGTAATCTCTTTATTTCTCTCTAATAATAATATAAATACTAAGATATACCCTAGCGCGCCAAAACTCTAAAGCCTGAGATAATTAAGCCCTCCATAAAATGCCAAAGGCGAAAATGTTAGGGCTTGGGATAATAAGGCTTTGAAACATAAGGCGCGGTGATTATAATAGACCTAAACCATAATAGATACTTTTCCCTGTACTACCCCCTTGCAAATAAAAAAAACAGCCTAAAAACCCTTAAATTACCCTCTTCCCAATGCAGCGAGAAGGGGGTTTTTGTTGTTTATATAGGTCATTTTCGCCTGTTTTTAGCCCTGTTTTGAGATAGGATGAGATATTACAGTTTTAAGGGCTATCTTTACAGGGGCTTAATTCTAGGGCTGAGGTGGTTTCTAGAGGCTCATTCTTCTTCCTAGCCTCTCCCCTCATTCTACTCAGCCCCTCCCCTCATAGCCCCTTTATCTTAGCCCTTTCCCATAGAGCCTTTAACCATTATATTATCTGAGGCTTTAATCTAGGGGCTTATTACTACAGGGCTAAGTTTCTACAGGGGCTCATCTTTCCTTTCAGCCCCTCATTCTCCCTAGCCCTCTCCCCTACAGCCCCTTCCTTATTTACCAACTCTACAACCAAATTGACCACTTTTGCTTCAAAACACCCTCTGAACAGCCATTTTACCCTCAAAACACCCCTAAATCACCCACTCAAAACGCATTTCTATCTTCATTTTCCTTAAAGATGAAAGATAAAGGAAATTGGCTTGTCTTCTGTGGATTTTGCAATAACTCACCGTTTCAAACGCCATTTTTGCAAGTTTTGGGGAAAATGGCACTTTTTCGGGCAAAAATGGCAAAAAATGCCCAAAATCACCCAGTCAAAATCAATTTCTATCAAACAAATCCTTAATAGTGTAAAAAGAAGGAAAATCTGCTCTTTCGTGAAATCGACAAAAGGGAGGTCAGGGAGGGGTCAAAGCCTAATACATGAAAGAGAAAGAACTACCCTTTTCTGAAATGAACAAAAGGGAGGTCGAGGGCAGGTCAAATCCTTATAGGTGTAAAAGAGAAGGATTTTATTTATTGATTCTGAAATGAACAAAAGGGAGGTTGAGAAGAAGCCAAACCCTAATACATGAAAAGGGAGGGTATGTTTCTGAAATGAACAAAACTCGGATAAGACAGACCCAAACCCTGATAGATGAAAGAGAAGAAACTTGTCTTGTTTGCTAGCGGAAGGAAGCAGTGAGCGAGACCATAAAACCTAGAGCTGTATAGGTGAAGCCAATCTAATGTTATGAAGAATATGATTGTAAACCCTGATGTAGAAATGTGGGCTGCTGTAGAAGAGGCAGGATTTGAAGGACTGTATGAGGTTAGCAGCTTTGGCAGAATCCGAAAGGTTAAGAACGGACGAATGATGAAACAGTACAGTAATGGAAATGGCTATTTGAAAGTAGATTTTTCTAAAGGTGGAAAGAGGTCTAAACTTTATGTACACCGTCTTGTAGCTAAGGCATTTGTACCTAACAGTAATCCCAAGCTGTATAATGTCTGCAATCACCTAGACGAAAATCCTTTGAACAACCATGCAAACAACCTTGAATGGACTACTATGACCGCTAACTTGAACTACGGTACTGCAAAGGAGAGAAAGGAAATTACAAGAGCTTTGGATTCTGAACTAAAAGAAGAGCGTGAGAAGCTACAAAAAGAGATTGATGGGCTGACTTTGAAGAAGATTAACTATGCTGAACAAGTAGATGATTTAATTGAGGCAAAGAAAGCAGCGATTGAGAAGATTAACTCAGAGGTAGAAAGACGCTTAGAGGAAGAAGCTAGATTGAAAGCTTTAGCAGCAGAGAAACTAGCTAAAGAAAAAGCAAAACAAGAGCCTGATTATAAGAACAAACTGAACAAGGAATATTATCAGGAGCACAGAGAGGAAATACTAGCTAATGCCAAAGCGCGTAAGGAAAATATGAGTGCAGAGGAACTAGAAGCACTCAAAGAAAAGAAACGCGCTTATGATAAAGCTAGAAATGAGACTAAGAAGGCTTTGAAGAAATACGGAAATCTAAGCGCGTAATATGAAAAAGTTAATTCTATACATCTTGACTAGGGTATTTGATATAGAACTTTGGGCTGATATTAAAGGCTATGAAGGGTTATATCAAGTATCTAGTCATGGCGAGGTGAGAAGTTTTATGTCAGGGAAGGTATTAAAGGCATGGAAACGTAAAGGCTATCCAAGTGTCAATCTGTACAAGGATGGAATTAAAACAATATTCCATGTACACAGATTGGTAGCAGAAGCCTTTATACCTAATGCCTTTAATAAGCCATGTGTAAATCATAAGACAGAACAGAGGGACACAAATCACGTTAAAGACCTCGAATGGTGTACAGCTGCATATAATAACAACTATGGAACTAGAGTTGAACGCTGTACAAAGACTAGAATGGAAAATCTCTATGGTACATCTGATGAAGAGACTGTAGAGAAGTTAAGAAAAGAAAGAGAGAAAGAATTACAGAGAGCTAGTTATGAAAGGAATAGAGACTATCATCTAGCCTATAGTAAACAATACCACCAAGAACATAAAGAGGAGGTATTGGAGTATAAGAGAAAATGGCAAAGAGAGAACCGCGAAGAATGGAATGAATATATGCGGTCTTACTATGCCAAGAATCGAGAGAAGATTCTAGAACAACGTAATAAGAAAGGATAATGTTATGAAAGATTATAATGATTTTGAGATGTGGGTTAGCGTAAATGGTCTAGATGGTCTGTATGAGATTAGTGACCAAGGAAGAGTACGCAGGGTAAAAGTAGATAAGAAGGGCAAAATCTCTTATAAATACCTGAGACCTGAAAATAGAGGTAGCAGAATTGATTTCTATAAGGATGGTGTTAGGGTAAAACGTGGTACTATTGGTCAGTTAGTTTATGAGCACTTTGGTATTCCTACTGAGAAAGGTGAGATTTGGAAAGATACGAAAGATAACAATATAAAAGTATCTAACCTTGGAAGAGTGTACAATATTGAGACTGCACATTTTCTAGAGGGTGAGAATGTAAGACCAAACAAGTTAAAAGTAGAAGCATTTGGATTACCTACAGAGGAAGGTGAAAGTTGGAAAGATATAGAGGGTTATGAAGGGTTATATCAAGTAAGTGACCAAGGAAGAGTAAGGAATGTTATGACTGGAAGAATATTGAAAGTCCAACCCACAAGGAATTACCGTCATGTTAGTCTGTGCAAGGAAGGTGAGTATAATTCCTATCTTGTTCATAGACTGGTAGCTAAGGCATTTATCTTCAATCCTAATCCGAAAGAATATGACCAAATAAACCATAAAGACGAAGACCCAAGTAATAATAGGGCTGATAATCTTGAATGGTGTAGTTCTGAGTATAATCTAACCTATGGAACACGGTTAAATAGAATCTCTGATACCTATGCTAATAAAAGACAAGAGAAATTAGCTAACTGTAAAACCGAAGAGGAAAAGGATGAGGCATTAAAGGCTATGAGATTAGCTGAAAATTCTAGAAGGTGGTACTGGAAACAGAAAAACCAATAACTACCGGAATTTTTATTGATTTTAAGCATAACCCTATTATCGTTGAATAATTAGGACAATTCTTACTAAAAACGCTATAATTCACCAACTTTTTTAGGGTTGGATTAGCTCAAACCCTTATATGTGTAAATAAAAGTAACTTAATCTATCTAATTTATAGATGACGCTTGAAAAAGTTAGTTTGAATTAAGTCAAATAGTTTTAAGCGTTTATCTCTTTGGACAAATAAGTCTATAATATTTCTAAAAGTAATGTTCTCCTCTTGCTCTGATACAAGAGGGCTACTAAGCGTTGTGAAATGAGTAGTAGAGGTGGTAATATCAGAAACAATTAAGGCGAATTGAAGCGAAACAAAGCAGAGAGGCAGAGAGAACATCCGGAGTTTATCAAAGCTAGCCAAACAAACCTTCAAGAGGGAACACGAAAACAAATGCGGTTCTCCACTCAAAAAATAAGCAAAAGCGAGTAGTGTTCTCTCTTGAGGTCGTTTAATCCGGAATTTAATATTGAATACTATGAGAAGAAGAGCTATGTTAAAAGTTGCGTTTAAGTATAAGAATAAACGTACTGGAGAAATATATGACAATCTACTTGAAGCGAGAGAAAAGCTAGGAGTACTTGGATATATTGACTTAGTTGAAAGCGGTGAACTAGTTAAGGTTGTTACTAGTACTGCTGATATGATTGAGAGTAAATTATCTGCTAAGCCTAAAGAAGCAGATGAGTAAATATAGGAGATTGTGTTATGAAGAAGGCTTTATTAGTAGTAGCACTTGTAGTTAAATACTTGCTCTACTGGACTGCTATTGGAAGTCTATGTGTATTTGGATTTCTATTTGGCTTGATTACGATTATGGCAGGAATGGGAATGTTATAAGCTGATACATATTTTGCCATTTCGAGAAATATTGATGTCCTATTATTGTATTGTTTAGGAGTAATTAAATAGTACAGATAATAAGATAAATAAAGAGAATAATAAAGATATACCCTATGGCGCGATTTCGTTGTAGGGCAAATTCGTTATGTAGTTATGTGGATAATTAAAGAAACTGGCGAAACCTTTGAAAATAGAAAGGACGCTAAGAAGACATTAGGAAGAGCCAAATTTGAGAGGTTGTACAAGGCTAAGCAGATTTGGAGAGAAGACTAAGAAAACATTTAATCAAGGGCTGACCTTATGAAAGAAATTAAAGATTATAAATTTCCCGTCTCAATTAGTAGAGAGGGATATAACAGTAAAGAAGAAGTTACCACCTGCTTAACTAGAGGCGGTGCTAAGGGATTAGGTAAAGAACCGATGGCATTTAAGGAGCAGACTGTTACTATTGATGAGTTTGCTAATTATGCTATTACTGGTCACTCATTCTGTAATCTATTCAACGTAGAAAATAAAAAGTACGCGCCTGAAACTACAAGTGATAAGGTGAAGATAGTTTACAAGGATGAGAACGGTAATGAGAACAAGAAAGGCGGTCAGTATCTAATCTATCAATCCGGAAAGAATAGAGGATTTTTCAAGATGTCTGCAAAACGTAATGATTTGTTTAAGGGTTCATATACGATTTTTGTAGATATTGACAAAGAGAGTTATTCAGATGACATTGAAGAGTATATTGGTGCTTTGACATATACACCAACTGTTACCTATACCTCATTCTCTGATAAAGTTGATAAAGAGAAGACTGGTTATAGCAGACGGTTTAGAATGGTATATGTATTTGACAGTATGCTTAATAGGGATGAGTTCTATCATATCTCAGACTGTATTATGTCAGATTTACAAGATATGACAAATGAAGAGCTCTATGATGACTGTGGTAGTGACCCTGTTCAGTATTTCAACGGTGCTAATCCAAGTGAGCATGAATGTTACAAGTCCTATCTAGTTTATTCTGTAACTGATTTTCCCGAATTAACTTGGGCAGAGCAGTTGAGAAGTGAAGATGATGAGGATGATGATATTTGTAAGAAGTGTGATGAAGCTGTAGAATTTAACGGTGATTTCATTGAAGATTTGAAGAACCGTAAAGACTTAGACAAGATATTACACTACTGGTATCATCAAGGCGGCTATAGATACTTCACTAAACCGGAAGTAAACTTTGATGGTAAGGATTATGCGAGGGTAGAAGATTATATGGAGCTCTTGTATATGCCTAAGAAGATTGAAGATGGTTGTAAGCGTAGAAAGAAGTTGTTAATTAGAGCTATTCTCAGAAGACTTATCAAACCGGAAGTAACACCGGATGAACTTTTATACAATATGATTATAGATGTTCAGCGGTTTTTTGATAATACTGATGGTGTACTGGATTTAGACTGTTTAATGGTACGTGTTCAGAGGGCTTATTGTGCAGACTTAGATGAGTTTAAGGAGAAGTTTGTGAATGAGAAAACCTGTAGAACTAGGAATTTTGTAGTTAATCCGAACATAGAGGATAAGAAAAGTATTATTGCTAAGGCACGTACTGAAATAACAGATTCTACTATAGCTGAGAATTATGATGTAACCAAGTCTGTAAAAGAAAATGTAGAGATTTTGAAAGATAAAGGTTTTGAGATTTCAGAAAGGCATTTATACAGATGGGTTAAGAAGAACGATATTAAGACCGTTGATAGCAGAGATAAAGGTATTGCAACAGGTTATGACCCAAGTTTATCTCTAAGGGATAATCAAAAGGCAATGAAATGTAGTTATCGCCAAGTTATCAAAGCTAGGGACGAATATAACAAAATCAAGTAAATGTTATGAAGAAGAACTATACTGTGTACAAACACATTGCACCTAATGGAAAAATCTATATAGGTCAAACATGTCAAACTCCCCAAAAGCGTTGGGGAAGAGGAAGTGGTTATAAAAATAATCCATATTTCTACAATGCAATTCAAAAATATGAATGGGATAATTTTGAACATGTAATAGTTGCAACAGACTTAACTAAAAAAGAAGCTGATTATCTAGAGAAATACCTAATTGCCTTTTATGAAACTACAAATCCGCTTAAAGGATATAATCTTACAAAAGGTGGTGATGGTTGTGTAGGCTTTAAGATGTCAGAGCAATCTAAGCAAAAAATTTCTAAGGCAAATAAAGGAAGAAAAATGTCTGATGAGCAGAAGGTAAAATTATCTGAGGTTTTGAAAGGTCGTGTTCAATCTGAGGAAACTAGACGTAAAATTAGTGAATCAAATAAAGGACGTGTTCAATCTGAGGAAACGAGGCATAAGATTTCGGAGGCTAGAAATAATCTCAGTGAAGAAACTCGTAAAAAATTATCTAAGGCTTTGAAAGGTCATAAAGCTTCTGAGGAAACAAAGAAGAAACTGTCTGATATGAGGAAAGGACGTGTTCTTTCAGATGAAACTAGGCGTAAAATTAGTGAATCAAATAAAGGACACAAAAGGGGTGCTGTATCAGAAGAAACTAAGCGTAAAATATCTAAGTCATTGAGAAAGTTAGATGATAAACTTATTTCAGAAACCTACGATGTTTCTAAGTCTGTAACAGAGAATTACAGAGCACTTCTTGCAAAAGGTGTTAAGTTGTCTAGGACTACCCTATATAGTTGGGCAGATAGAAACAATATCAAAATAGTAAAGAGAAATTCATAATAATCCTAATAAAGAGAGTGGTGGGAGTGCTGCGATGAAGTTGTAGTATCTCCCCTTCTCTTATTAGAATGAAGTAAACTAAAAAATTGATGATATGAAAGAATTAAAGAAAGAGAGCGGAAGAAATTGGAACTATGATAACCGTGTTCTTACAAAAGATATTCCGCTTAAATCTGGAAAGCGTGAAGATATTTTGGAATGGATAGTTGCGATTCATCTTGTTGAGTGGTATACGACTTATCTTTTGAAGAGGAGTATTAAACAAGGCGACACTGCTGACAAAATCCAAGAAATATATTTAGAGATTTGTAAAGTACCACAAGAAAAATGGGATGATTTATATGAGCAAGGTGTATATAGTATTTCAGCTTACATATCCGGACTGATTCACAGACAAATTATCTCAGATTCTTCCACGCTTTATCTGAAATACAATCGCTACAGAGAAAGATTTGTAACGATGGAGGATAGTTTTTGGCAGTCATTTTTTGGTAGTGATAGCAAAGACAAAGAAGAAATTGATTATTAAAGGGAGAATAATGTTATGAAGAAGATAGAGAATTTTTTATATGATGAGGCAAAGGGTAGAATATCTGAATATATAGCTATGATGGAAAGACGCTATGAAGATATTAACCAAGAATATATCGGTTATATGAATGATATGTTTGATGACCCTAAGTATAATTGGTTCAACCCCGAATTTGCACTAAAATTTATGCGCACTTGGAAACTGATAATGAATGAAGCAGACCCTAAAGACCGTAATTTAGTGTTAGCCTACTTAGCTTATGATGGAGATTATGAAAAAATCCTAGAGTGCTTTAATGGTGCAGGGTGTTCATACAAATCAGCAGCTAGTTTGAAGATTCTTATTTGGGCTGCACGAAAGAACGTAAAAGAATTGTATGAAGCTAAGTACGGAAAGGAGATTAAGTTATGACAGGAATAATTTATAAATATACAAGTCCTTCCGGTAAATCATATATCGGACAAACTATTAGACCGGAAGCGAGAATGGCTAAGCACAGAAGAATGGAAGGTGGTGATTGTGCTTTTCATCGTGCTATAAAGAAATATGGTTTTGAAAATTTCCAGTATGAAGTTTTAGTAACTATTGACTTAGAAGATAAGCAAGAGTTAAAGCAAAAACTTGATTTCTTTGAGAAGTTTTATATTAGGAAATTTCATACCTACGAAAACGGATATAATATGACTTTAGGAGGAGAAGGATGTCTCGGTGTTCATCATACAGAGGAGTTTAAGAAAAACATTAGCGATAGAATGAAAGCTAATAATCCTACAAAAAATATGACAGATGAATGGAGACGTAATATTAGTAAAGCTAATACTGGAAGAAAGATGTCAGATAACATGAAGAAGCTTACATCAGATAGAATGAAAGCTAACAATCCTATGAAAGACCACGAAGTAGCTGCACGTACAGTAGAAACAAAACGATTAAGAGGCACTGATAAACCAACGGAGGAAACGAAAAGAAAAATAAGTGAGGTTTTGAAAGGTCGTGTTTTTTCAGAAGAGCATAAGGCAAAGTTATCAGATATTGCACGAAATCGACCTAGAGACGCGAAAGGACATTATATAAAATCAGCATAAATTATGATAAAGACATTATTAGATTTATTAGCAATCGGTATAATCTTCACGGTTATCACTGGAATAACAGATTTTCCGGAATCATCTAAGAAGGGATTATCTTGGTTGCTAACAAAAGGAAAAATTGTGAAAAGTGATTACAGGTTTCATTTACTAGATTGCGAAACTTGTCAAATATTTTGGGCTAGCATGATTTATCTATTGTGTACTGGTCATTTTACGCTGCTTTGGATTGCTGCTGCCTTAGTAAATAGCACTTTTTGCGACTTTTACAAAGATACTATATTATGTATGAGGGATATTGGAATTTCCCTTGTACGATGGATTTATAAAAAATTTATAGACTAAGATGAAAGATTCAGTATTTACTACGTTAGCCAAATATGACAGCTATTTTTATACAGCAACTAATGCAGACTTCATAAGAGGGCTAACCAAAAATGAGATAAAGGAATTAACAAACGCAGCTAAAGAGGTTGGTATTTTATATACTCATAATGGATGTCCTAAATGCTGCTTAGACTTTATCAAAAAATTAGCTGTTCCTTACTTCAAAGAGAAAGAGGAACGCGCGAAGAAAGTTAAAGAAGAGCTAGAGAAGGAGGCTCAAAAACCTAAACAACCTAAACAGAAAGGAAAGAACTATGGCAGACAGTCACAAGAAGAAAGAGGAGAACAGCAATCTCCCGATGAAATTGGAGGCGCGTAGAAATCTAATCTTGCAGGCTATGGCTTCGGGTATGTCTTATATCTCAATGGTCAATAAATTTACAGACGAATGGGGACTAGGGAGAAAGACGGTAGAGTTAGCTATTCAAGATACCCTAAAATTTTTAAGAAGCGAAGAGACCAAGGAAACACTTATTGCTATGAACAATGGACGCTTAGACAGTATCATTGAAGATAGCATGAAGACAGGTGATAGAAGTTCTGCAATTAAGGCGATAGATACCCAAAACAAGATGAACGGAGCTTATACCGAGAAAGTCAAGATTGAGGGTGACGCTGAGATTAAACTGGACTTCGGACTTGGTGAATAACTAGAAGAAGGGGATGTGTTATGGAAGAGAAGAAAGTAAAAGTAAGTGCAAACCTTAAATTGTTTCAGTGGCAGTTAGACGTAGTTAGTAATTTAGAACAGCATTGGAAAGGCTACACTCATGTTATTAAATCACGAAGACAGATTGGTAAATCCACGTTGCTTCAATTACTGCTGATAAGAACTGCTATAGAGCGAAATAAGACCGTTTCCATTTGTCTTAGTCCTACATTATCCCAGTCACGTAAATTATTTAGGTCAGTAAAGAACATATTGCAACCTACTAAGATTTACAGAAGACACAATGACTTAAACCTTGTAGTAGAGTTAAAGAACGGTAGTGAAATCTATTTTAAGTCAGCAGAACAGAGAGACGCGCTTAGGGGATTTACAGTTACCGGAATATATTGTATAGATGAGGCAGCTTATGTGAATGATGATGTTATTTATGATACATTACCTTGGGTGAATGTTAGTCAAGCACCTGTAGTAGTTGTATCTACACCATATCACAAGACAGGATTTTTCTATACAACTTATATGAGAGGCTTTGAGAATGGAACTAAAGTTTTGTCTTATGACTGGGCAGACCCTAGGTATGATACATCTGCCTTACTACCACCTGATAAATTAGAGGAATATAGGAAATCAATGCCTATAGCTAAATTCCGCACTGAGTACCTAGGTGAGTTTTTAGATAATGAAGGTGGTGTGTTTGGTGATTTCAGTGGAGTAGTAAGTAATAACTATAACAAAGACAATACTAACTACTATTTTGGTATTGACTGGGGCTCTGGTCAAGGTCAAGATGAAACAGCCATAGCCATTTTTAACAATAACAGGGAAATGGTAAAGCTATATCACTTTTCCGATAAGGATGAGACACAAACAATAAACTTTATAATTAGTCTTATAAAGGAGTATCAGCCTCTTAAAGTACAGGTAGAATCTAATAGTATCGGACAAATCTTTTATGGATTACTAGATAAAGCCATAAAAGCTGAACAATTACCTGTAATGCTTCTAAGATTTACTACCACCAATGATAGTAAAGAAAAGTTAATCAATAATTTTCAAGTTTATGTACAAAATAAGCAGATACAGATTTTAGATGACCCTACTCTGATTGTACAGCTTGAAATGTATGAAATGAAGATTACAAACAATGGTAAGAGAACATATAACGCTCATCAAGGTTATCACGATGACTGTATTATTGCTACTCTACTAGCTATTGATTGTATTACGAAAGGAACTTATAATATTTTGTAATGTTATGTTGAATGTTAAAGAGCTGAATTGGTATAATGTAACTTTATCCCAGTTCAAAGAACTACAAACGGTTCTAGAAATGGAGGATGAGATGGAAAAGGTTGTAGCTATGGCAGAGTTAATCCTTGGTGATGATGTAACAGACCTACCGCTACAAGATTTTAATGAACAGTTGAAAAAGTTGAGTTTCTTAAAAACCGAAATTCCAACCTCTATCCCACCTAAGCACTTTGAATTACGTGGAAAGAAATATGATGTTACCTCTTTGTTAGGAAATATTACAACTGCACAGTACATAGACTTTATGAATTATGTAAAAGACAATGATACTGCAAAACTTCTTTCAGTATTTGTAGTACCGGAAGGACACAAGTATAATGATGGCTATGATATGTCAGAGGTGATTAAGGATATGGAAAATGTACCTATTCCTGTTGCAAATTCTATCACGTCTTTTTTCACCGCTCAGTTTGCCAAATTCATAGAAATTTTCCAGTCCTCTTCAATCAAGAAAGTGAAGAAGGACAAGACGCTGAGCAAGGAGGACAAGGAGCGAATAATCAATCTAATCAAGACCTCAGCGGAATTGGTGTTACTGCCTTTATCTTAAAGTTTTGTGATATAACGAATGAAACTTTTAGTGCTGCTATGGAGTATGACATCAGTACCGTCTTCTATCTAGTTTCGTGCCAAGTTCTAATTCAAAGGCAGCAGGAGAAAATGATTAAGCAACAAATGAATAGTCACAGGAGGAATTAACATGAAAGTCTCACAAGAAATTAGAGATTTAGCTAAGGAACTTCTAGAGCGTTATAAAAAAGAGATTGAAGATACAGGACACAAGGCTAGCGGAAACTTACAAAATTCTGCTAGCTATAAGTGTACATTTGATGGAAAGAGTTTAGAGGTGTGGTTCAGTATTCCGGAGTATTGGTTGTACTTAGAGAATGGAACTAAACCTCACTTTCCTCCAGTCTCAGCTATAGAGGAATGGATTACAGTTAAGCGAATAGTTCCAGCCGCCATAAATGGTAAAGTTCCTAGTACAAGAAGCTTAGCATTTGTAATAGCTAGAAGTATATCATTAAACGGTACTTCACCAACTAAGCTATTACAGAAGACGATAGATAGTGCAGATGATTTGATTGAGGCGATTATAGATGTACTCGCCACACAGCTGCAAGAACAAATAAATGAAGAAATTTTATTATGAGATACTTAAATGAAAATAACATTACCGTATCTGTTACTTATCCTAACTCTACCGCACTTCCAAAGGGTCTTTACCAATATAGAGTAAGAGAATGGATGGAAAATGACCGAGAGCGCGAAGACACTAGGATAGTATTTGCAGGAAACTTCTATGCAAATGGTTCAGAGCGTTACCATACTTTTGACATTACAGATATAGTCAGAAATGATGTAGAAGTTTTTGCTAGAAATACAAATTATTCGGGGTCTAATAATGTACGCTTGGTTACTATATATTTCGTTCAAGTATATACAGGTAGTACTTGGGTTACTAGTAATGAAGTTACGGTATCACATGTTTATGGTTATCCTAATGATAGACCACAAAATCAACAATACATGAATCCAAGTAGTGTGTTCTTTGATATATCAACCTCTATGAGAGGACATGTAACTGTAGCTCTTCAAGGTTTTAATAGATATAATTCTAATCCAAACAATAAGTGTGCTTTAATACCTAGATACCCTCTATATGATGATGAACAATCTATGTTTTATTCTAGTTTTCCATTCGGTATTACAGTTGAACATGGTAGAGCTATACAGGAATTAGAATTACGTGCAATTGATGCAGGAGATGGTGACGTAGAATCCCCTCTCATTACTAATTTACTTGATAACTTAGGACGTGAATATATGACATCTACTTACAGGAGCACAATAGGTGAGATGGTAGGACAGAACACTCGATATACGGATGATATAGAGTTATGGCTTGTAAGTACTTTCTCTAATACACCCTCAAATATGAGATACTCTAAGGTTGCTTTGTTTGAAAGGTGTTATAGTCGTTATTACCTATTTTGGCAGGATAGGCTTGGTTCATTCCAGTCTCAACCATTTTCAGAGTTTACAGATTACAGTGAAGATATTAAGGTAGATGAGATACAGAACTACATGAACACTAGACGTAGGGGAAATGTAACTATTCAGCCTAAATGGAAAATCACTACAGGTTGGATTAAGGAAAGTCTCTATCCATTCTATGAAAGTTTGTATGTTAGTCCTATCCTTAAACTTATAGATACAAAGTACGACAAAGTTTATGATGTTATCTTTAAGGGTAATTACGTAGAGAAGAATTATCATAATCAGAAAAAATTGATTAACATTACTCTTGACCTTGAACAGACTAACACACAAAACATACTTTATTAAAGAAAGGAGATTAAAATGCTCAGATTATTTATAGAAGATAAAGAAGTAGAGTTGAATGAGTCTGTACAAGTTGCGATAACTAAACAATTTGAAGACCTATCAAACCCTACTACCATTATCAATGATTGGAGTAAGACAGTATCTATTCCTTTCACTCAAAACAATCATAAACTATTTGGTCATATATATAATCCGGATAGGGTTATATCAGCTAAAACATCATCTAGTCTAATTAGCACTCCTTCTAGAATTAAAAAATGGGATGGTTCAGGTTACGTAGATGATAGTCTAGTGAGTGGTGAGATAGTTTGTGATTTAGCTGTTCAGTATTTACAGTTAGGTTTTCAAAATGCTAATTGGGAATATACAGCTAAAGAAGATTATTCCTGTAATAATGATACACACACCTATGAGTTTATTTATGATTCTACAAGATATTACCGATTAGAGTTTTCCTTTAGAGATTTATCATCTGAGGCTGACAATAAAGAAGTTTACTTTGTACAATGGGACTTAGCAGGCTTAGGTCTAGTTGAGGGAGAAACATACGTAGTTAGTTTTAGTCATAGGAAGAACGGTAATAATAGTATTATATATGATTGGGCTTTAACAGAGAGACAACCCCTTACAGGACTATACTTTGACCCGTACAAAAAACTGAATTTTAGATTACAGTGGTCTGATTCAGTGATTATGACTGGCTATGCTAAAATGAATGAGATTAAGCAGTCTAATAAAAAGGGTACTTATGAATTAACCTTGTTCGGTCAACTAGGTAAAGTGTTTCAAGATTTGAAAAAAATCACCTTTGATAAGACTAGTAAGGAGTATGATTACTATCTTGATGGTAGTGAATATGTTAGTGAATATATAAATAGTAATCTTGTTTATGAGAGTTGGAATGTAGGTGGTCAAGTACAATCTAAACTATTTCCAAAATGGTACACACCACCCGGAACTAGTACACCTATTATACATCCAGCATATAAGGTAACTGACATTATTGGTTTTGCACCTAATAACTCTTTCAGTGAGGGCTTTGATTATACAACTTATCAGCATTCCTCATCATCAAGTAGCAATTTTACTGACACTCTAGGGGATTCGTTTAAGAATGACACCGGTATAGACCCTGACGTTGTTATACCTGATGGACTATTACCTAGAGAAATTGGTGAATATAGGAGTTACTTACAACTACCTTACATATACTTCAATAAGTTATTTCAGATTTTTCAAAATAAAGCAGAGAAAGTTACTGGATATACATTTGAGCTTAGTGAATCATGGTTTAATAAATATAATCCATACTGGTTCAATTTAGTATATATGTTAAGTCCACTCAATACTAAGAAATCGGAAACACTAGTTAATCATTATAATCCTACTACCTATACTTGGACTTGGCAAGGTAAAACTACCACGAATAGAACCACTTGGGATGTTATGATACCTACTACAGCAGAGGTATTTAAATTAGTAGAGGATTTCAATGTTTATCCATCAAAGTTTGTTGTGTCTGATGATTTCTCTGTAATTCTAAGTTATAATTTAGGTTTGGAGTTACTAGATAAAGGTTCATCAGACCCCTACTCTTTAAGATTGAGCGATAAAAACTACCTAAAACTTTACGTTAATCTGTTAAATGCTGAAACAAACGCTTCCATTTATGTTAAAACGTATGCTATTATGGATAATGATTGTATTTTTAAAGATACATTAGGTAGCTCTTGGGAGAAATTGTTGTATGGTGAGCTAACTAGAACTGGAACTTATCCAAACAGAAAGCGGTATATCACTATAAATCCTAATTTTAGTTATCTATTAAAAAAGTCAACTGCTAATAAATTTAAAATTCAAATAACAGCGGAATGGGCTAATACTGAACCTAGATTTATGACTAAGTACACAGAAAGTGATAGCTATACGTATGTAACTCCTTTGACTGAATTAGTAGATACGGACAATAGTACGATTACGGCTGAGACAGATTATACTAGACGAAGTAATACTAGAATTACCTTAAATAACCTTTGGAATAATAAATATAATTTGTTTGAGGAAATCTTAAAGTATTGTAAAATGTATCGTATCTCTATTAGCGTAGATGAGTTGAATAAGAAGATAATATTTAAGCCTTTTACAGAGTATTTTTCCGATTATTCAGTTATTGATTGGACTAATAAGGTAGATAAGTCTAAAGATTTTAATATAAAGCCAATTACATTTGAAAATAAGTATGTTAGTTTTAATTATGAGAAGTTAGACACGTATCTAGGAGAGAAGTATTCAGATAAATTCGGAATGAACTTTGGTGAATATAAGTTAAAGACTGACTATAACTTTAATACCGAGACTACTAAGTTATTTGATAAGATAACTCTATCTATGACTAATACTGATAACGTATTATCTTGGAACAATCTATACGGAAAACATAAAATAGTTTACAGCTTCCCTAAAGAATTGTTTGTATATAATAAGGATGAGGATAATAAGCAGGTTGATATATTTGGTTCTTACTACTTCTACACTGGAGCTACTAATTTTGATACAGACCCATTTATGAATCTAAGGTCTGTTTATATTACGGATGATACTTATTTGCAAGAATCTACAAATAAATATTTCTATAATCAATCGAGCACTGATAATACAAGACTTAGTACTAGCAAATATCCTAAATTAGATATAGTGTATGGTAATGAAATGTGCGTGTTTAATATTCCTAGTGAAAATTACACTTACAATGCTAACTACGGCAGCTGTTATTCAATATATAATAATTTTTGGAAGAAATACTTAGAAGAGAGATATAATGTTCAAAATAAATTGATAACCTGCTATGTAGATTTAAGCCCTTCGGACTATAATAATTTTAGTTGGAGCAATCTAGTTAAATTAGGAAATCAAATATGCTTAGTTAATAAGATATATGATTATGATGTTACTTCTTCTAGTCCGACTAAAGTTGACTTAGTTACTATTCAAGATGTAGAAGCCTATGGAAATGATAGTTTCTTACATAGAGTGGATAGGTTAAATCTAAGTTGGGATTATACTTTATATCTAAATTATAGTACTGACGCTAATCCGCTCACACTTGGGTCAGTTGAATCTGTTTCCGATGTAACTTTTGAAAATGGATTAAAAACTTTCACAAAGAATGGTGTAACTTTTACTATAAATAATGGTTATGTATTGTACCAGTGCGTATCTGAGTACTTGGATGGTGAAGATAAAGAATTTGCAGTTGTATTAAAGAACAAATACTATACGACTTCGTTTAATGTAGTTAGGTATTCAACTTATCCTTATCCTCGTATTATACTAGAAAACTCCAGTGGTCAAGAAATTACTAGAATTGTCTCAGGAGCACGTACACTTAAACTTAAATGGAGTGCTACAGATACATACGGTTTAGAAAATAAGCCTACAGTGGTAATATCTACTAATGGAGTGGGTACATACAGCTTAGGAAACGATTGGGGAGAGGAACAGGTAATGATTGCAGAGGGAGATGATGAATGGTTCCGAAATGAATACTTAGTATCATTGACCACAAATATGTCTTCTGCTAATAATACGTACCTAAGAATAAAGGTAACGGATAAAGAAGGTTGGCATGAGACGCGTGACTATCCTATATTATAATTAAACAAAATAAATAAATTATGGATAATGTAAGAGTTTTAAGAATTGATACTGACAATGCACAAAAGTCAGTTAAAGATTTGCGCAAAGAATTAAAAGACTTGCGTGATGTTCTTCTTAATACTGAACAAGGAACAGAAGAATACAATAAAGCCCTTCAACAGTCAGCAGAAATACAACACACCTTAAAAGAGCAGATGGAAGAAATCAATGCAAATGCTATGGATTTCGGACAAATTGCAGGAAATGTAACTAAGACGGTAGGTGGTATGGTTGCAGGTTTCCAAGCAGCCCAAGCAGCGTTAAACTTATTTGGTGCAGAGAATGAAGAGGTTGCAGAATCATTAAAGAAAATGCAATCTCTCATGGCTCTTACTCAGGCTCTTCCGGCACTAGATAATGGTGTTAAGGCTTTTAAGAGACTTAGTTTAGCAATAAAAGGTGCGACAGGAGCTACACATGGTCTAAAGTCAGCAATTGTATCTACTGGATTAGGTGCTCTTGTAGTAGGTTTAGGTATGCTTATTGCTCACTTTGAAGATATTGTTAAGTGGCTAGAGAAAGTTACCGGACAAACTGACTTACTAGGAAAAATATCAGATACTGTAGTAGGTGGTTTGAACGCAGGATGGGCAGCAGTCAAGCAAACTATGATAGGTGTAGGTAAGGCTATTGTAACTTATGTAGTAGCACCATTTAAGTCTGTTTGGTCTGCAATACAAGCTTACACATCTACGGAAGGTGGCTTTGCTGATAAACTGAAAGCAGCAGGAAAAGCCATGAAATCTGAGTTTGTAGATGAATGGAAAGGTGTAGGTGACGAGTTCAAGAAAATTGGAGAAGTTACTGCTGCTGCTTATTATGAAGGGTATGACAAACACAAAGCAAAGAGACTAGCTGAGACAGAGGAAGAAAGAAAGGCACGTTTGAAGGCAGAAGAAGAGTATGCTAAACAAGTTGCAGAAATCAGAAAGAAATATGAAGAACTTAATGACAAAGTTTCTTTATATGGTGCTACTGAATTAGAGAAACGATTAGCAGAAATTAAGAAGTCTTTGGATAAAGAAGTAGCTTTACTAGATGACGCTTTGAAGAAAAAAATCATTTCCCAAGAGCAGTATGAGAAAGATAGAAAAGCTATTGAAGACCATTATGCAAAAGAACGTGAAAAAGCACAGAAAGACGCTGCTAAGAAAGAACAAGAAGAGCGTATAAAAACTTCTATTGACTTAATTGATACTTCTCATAAACTAGAATTAGCAAGATTACAGTCTCAGTACGATGAAAAACTTATAAGTGAGCAAGAGTTTAATAATCGTAAGAAAGAACTACAAACTGCTTATGTTCAAGACTACGTAGATAACATTAAGTACTTACTAGAGACAGAAGATAGCCTAACTGATGAACAAATCCTAAGTCTTACAGAGAAGATGAACGCTGCAAGAGCTTCTATAGCTGAGAAAACAGATACATCTTCACCGGAGGCTTTAATGGCTAAAGGTATAACAGAGGCTATTAACGCTTCTGCTTTAGCACTAGGTGAGTTTAGTGATAATCCTGCTTGGGGTACTATCTTGAAAAATATTGCTACACTTACTGCAAACTGGGAAACATTACATACCCAAATCAAGAAAGGTGGTAAAGAAGCTTTCTCTGCTTATGCACAAATTGCTGCTGTAGGTCTAAATGCGATTGGTACTATGCTTACTGAACTTGGTAATGAACAAGATACTAGTAACAAAGAGGGTTTTGAGGCACAGAAGAAATATCAATACGGAGCTACGGTTGTTAATATGTTAGCAGGTATCGCTTCTGCTTGGGCTTCATCTATGCAATTACCTTTCCCTGCAAACGTTATTGTAGGTGCTTTAATGTCAGGTTTGATGGCAACTACAGGAGGACTACAGTTATCGAAAATATCCAAGACTAAGTTTGGAGATAAAGGTGGTGGTGCTGACGCTTCATCTGCTACACCTAATGCTAGTGCAGTTAGTTCAGTTATTGCACCTGTTCAATATACACAAGATGTTCAAGGTGCAAGTATTGAAGGTGCTATACAAGACAGTAAAGTATATGTAGTAGAATCTGACATTACTGATACACAAGATAGAGTAGCAGTAACAGAAAGTGAAGCGAGATATTAAAAAAATTAACAAATCTTTAAGACTATCTATATAGTTTTTAGAGACACTTAAACACTAAAAAACTTTAAGTACTATGAAACTAACAGATGAATTAAAGGTTTACTTCATACACATTAACGAAATGGATGAGACCGGAATGGACGCTATTAGTTTAGTGGACGTTCCGGCAGTCCAAAGAAACTTCCTTTGCTTTAATGAAGAGAAGAAGCCAGTAAGATTAGAGTTTGACGGAGCTAAACACATTATTACAGGTGTTGTTTGCTTAGCTGAAACTCCAATTTACCGTTATTCGGAAAGATATGGTGAATACTTTGTGGTATTTACTAAAGAGACAATAGCGAAAATGGTTGAAAAGTATGCAAAGAAAGGATTGTTTAACTCAGTAAACCTACAACATGATGACGAAAAGTTTGTAGATGGGATTTATATGATTGAATCTTATATCACAAACAAAGAAAGAGGCATATCTCCAAAAGAGTTTGCTGATGTACCCGATGGCTCTTGGATTTGTTCTTATAAAGTAGAGAATCAAGAGTTATGGGATGAAATAGTTAATGGTGACAAGCTTAATGGTTTCAGCCTTCAAGGTCTATTCGATGTTTCCCCTGAGAGATTTGAAAAACAAGATAAACCGATGACCTTTGATGAATGGATTGAACAATATCTTTGAACCTAAATCAATGCAAAATAAACCTAAACAACTATGAACTTGAATTTGTTACAGTTAAGAAAACAATTACTTCAATTAGCTGAGATTAGCACAGACAAAGGCACTCTCATTATCGAGGGAGAGCTTGCAGAGGGCGTTGAAGTATTTGTAGAATCGGAAGAGGGTTTTGCTCCTGCTGCTGACGGTGAGTATGTCTATGAAGATATGCTAATTGTTGTAGCAGAGGGTAAGATTTCCGAGCTTCGCAAAAAGAGCGGAGAGGATGAACCTGCTGAAGAGACCCCGAAAGCAGAAGAGCAACCCGAAGAAATTAAGGAAGAGGAAGAGGAACAACCTGCTGAGGAAGCAAAGGAAGAATCTGAACCTGAACCTGATGAAAAAGACGCTAAGATTGAAGAACTTGAAGCAAAAGTTACAGAGCTTGAATCAATCGTAGCAGAAAGAGACGCTAGAATTGCAGAATTAGAAGCAGAACTAGCACAAAAGCAAGAAGAACTAGAAATGTCAGCCGATGAGCCCGCTAAGGATAGAGTTAAGAGTGAGCAGAAAGTTGGCGCATTAAAGTATTTTAACTAATTTAACCTTAAAAACCTAATTTAACTATGGCAATTAACGTATCGGCTTTGACAGCCTATGTAGAGGAGCAACGTCTTCCTCTTATTCGTAAAACTATTTTTGCTGCACCTTCCGTAAAGCATTTCAACCTTCAAACTGGTGTAAAGCATAGTGCAGCTCTTAACATTCTGAACACCTCTGTATCTTTCGGTGATGGTGCTACCTGTGGTTGGGATGAGGCAGGTACTTCTGCTTTCTCACAGCGCGTACTTGAAGTTGGAAATTATAAGGTGAATATGTCGTTCTGTGACCGTGCAATGTTGAAGTATTGGAACGGTTATGAAGTTCGCGTAGCAGCTGGTCAGAAGAGCCTTCCGTTTGAGGAAGAGTTTGTAGAGGGTGTTATCAGCGACATCAAAGACAAAATGGAGCGTAACATTTGGCAGGGTGTAAAAGCTACTGACCGTATGGATGGTATTCTGACTATCTTAGCAGGTGAGGCTTCTGTAATTAAACCGACTGTTGCACAGGGTGCTACTGCTTATGACAAAGCTCTTGCAGCTTACAAAGCTATTCCGGCTGCTAAGCTTGACAAGGCTGCTATCTTCATGGGTGTAGATGAGTTCCGTGACCTAGTACTGGAACTGACCTCGAAGAACCTTTATCACTATGACCCGAAAGTGGACGCTGAAATGGAGATTATCCTTCCGGGTACTTCCACTAAGGTTTATGGTGTTTCCGGTCTGAATGGTACTGCTAAAATGGTTGCAGCTGACCCCGAAAACATCTTCTACGGTGTTGATATGGAGGGCGATGATGAGAAGTTTGACCTCTGGTATTCTAAGGATAACCAAGAGTTCCGTCTCGCTATCAACTTCAATGCAGGTGTACAGGTTGCTTTCCCTGATGAGATTGTACTTGTAGGCTAATTATTCTTCATAACATATATCCGGAGGGGGTAGTTTAGTGAAATAGATTACCCTCTCTACAATTAACAATTAAAACTATTTGATACTATGGCTTGTAATTCATATACATTATCCGGTTTGAACACCGCTTGTAAAGAGGCTTCCTTTGGAGGTATCAAAGAGGTTCTAATCGCACAGTTTGAAGATGTAGCTAGCACGTCAGTAGATGGCACTTCTCACCTGCTTACTCCAGTAATGGCAAATGGTAAGAAGTTCAAACAATATAAACTTTTGAAATCTACTGGTAGCTTAACTAGCACACTCAATACTAGCGAAACTAGTGCTTCCTACTTCACAAATGAGGTTACTCTTCAATTTATGAAAATGGAAACGTCTAAGCGTATTGAGATTATGGCTCTGATGATGAGCTCTTGCGCAGTAATTGTAAAAGATACTAATGATAAATACTGGTATCTTGGTAAAGATAACTACGTAGAGTGCTCAGCAGGTACGGCTACTACTGGTACGGCTCTTTCAGACGCTAACCATTATGAATTGACACTAACTGATACTTCGGCTGAGCTTCCGTATGAGGTTAGTGCAGAAGTTATCGAGTCTATTGTAGATGAGGTAGCTTAATAAATAAACTTCAATCATTTTATATACAGAAGGAGGGCATTAGATGAGTGTAACGACTTTATTTAATACCCTCTTTCGCCGTATATATACCTAATTAAGATAAAACTATGATATATCTAAGTAAACACAAAACCTATATAAATGTCCCAAGACATTCATTTAAGGTTGATGGAGAATATACTCTCACAATCTCTTCTCCTGTTTCTGATGATGTTACTATAGTTGAGAATGGTGGTAATATTTCTACAAAACCGCTCTATTATAAATTCAATCTAGATAGTCAGCAGCTATTAAATATTCCGGATGGTGAATATACTTACAAACTCATTGGAAAGTATAACACCGTCTTGGAAGTAGGTTTGATTATGATTGGAACTTATGATAGTGAGGATGTAGTTAATAACACTTTTAACTTAGAAAGCAAAATACAGTATCATGGATGAGAAATTAAGATTCGGTATTTATGATTCGACTGCTAAAGTGGTTCCTACCTTTGTTGAGAAAGATACAAACAGACCATACCTAAGCTATGGAAATGATAACAGATTTCCTCAATACTTATGGGACTTGTATCTTAGGAGCGCTTTGTTACAGTCGATAATCGAGGGAACAGCAGGTTATGCCCTCGGTAACGGTATTATTTACAATGAAAATACCGTAGTACAAAAACTTTCTGAAACAGCCAATAAAGATGGCGAAACTCTAGAAGATGTAATCAAGAAAGTGACTGTAGATTATTTGATATTCGGTGGCTTTGCTCTACAAGTTATCAATAACAAGCTTGGAGAAATAAGCGAAATTTACTGGTTAGATTTCCGTAACGTCCGTCTCAACAAAGAAGGAGATAAGGCTTTCTACTCTGAGGATTGGGTTAGACATGCAAATGACTATGTAACCTATGATATTTACGACCCAAACGCTAAACAAAAATCGGGAGTGTTCTATTTCAAAGGTCATGTTAGTCGCGGTGTTTACCCTGTTCCTAGATATAACGGAGCTTTAAGCGCAATCGAGACTAGTACAGAAATCTCAAAATTCCATCTTAACAGCATATTAAATAATTTCTCCGGTAACTTCATTATTAACTTTAACAATGGCGCGCCCTCTACGGAAGTACAAGAGGAAATAGAACGTAAAGTTAAAGCTAAGTTTGGTGGTGCAGAAAATGCAGGAAAGTTCTTAATAGCTTTCAATGATTCCAAAGAAAATGGAGTATCGGTTGAAAGAATCCAAGATGATAACTTTGATAAGAAGTATGAAAATCTTAGGATAGATACTTATAAGGAAATCTTTATTGCATTTAGAGCTATCCCTCAAATCTTTGGACTATCTACAGAAGGTACAGGTTTCAACAAACAAGAATTTGATGAGGCTTTTCTTCTGTACAATAGAACTACGGTTGTTCCTATTCAGAGAGATTTACAAAGAGTATTTGACAGAATATTTGGTGTAAAGGAATCTATTAACTTTATCCCATTTAGTTTAGAAACAAACGCATAAGGAGGGCTAAGCAATGAAAGAGATTTTTCTTATAAGTGAACAGACCTTAAAAAGTCGCACTATATTAAACAACAATGTAGATAACTCATATATTGCACCTGCCATTCGTGTAGCGCAAGATATGGGATTACAACCACTAATAGGTTCTAAGCTTTTTAATAAACTGAAAGACTTAGTAGCTACAGGTGATATAGCGAAAGATGAAAATAGCGATTACAAGAAACTATTAGACGAATACATTACACCGTTCTTAGAAAATAAGGTAGTAGCTGATGTACAATTATCCTTGGTGTTCAAACTACGTAACCAAGGTGTAGTTAGCTTAACAGGAGAGAATGTTTATAACCCCTCTCTACGTGACATACAGTACTTAATACAGAACTATGAGAATAAAGCTAACTTCTACGGTTCTAGATTAAGTGACTACCTTAAAGCTAATAACTCCAAATATCCGGAATACTTGAAAATAGATTCTTGCGCTGATATGCCTTCTAATAAAGGTGCATACAATACAGGAATATTTTTAGGATAAGGAGGTAGTTATGAGCAGTGTAGAACTAATGGAAACTATAAAAAGGATTGCATTACACCAAATAGTAATCCAATCTGCCTTTGATGGAGACGCTTACCTTAACTGGAATAGCTCTGAAATAAGGTACGGAAGTTTTAATGTAAGTCTTAGAGATATAACTTACAACGGAAACTTAACTACTTATTCCTTAGTCCTGTATTATGGTGATAGATTGTTACAGGATGGGTCTAATGCTAATCAGATTTACACTGATGGCATTAACGCACTTCAATCAATTATTAACCTACTAAATAGAGCAAGTAATGTAGAGATTGAAGATGATATTAGATACACACCCTTTATACAAACTTTCGCTGATTATCTAGCAGGAGTTTACACTACTATAAACTTAACCACAGAAATGGAGGTAGATTATGAGCAATGTAGTTGAACTAATAGACACGATTAAGAAAATCGCTCTATCTCAAAACTTAATTCAATCTGCTTTTGACGGTGATGTTTATACTAACTGGAATAGTAGTGAAATTAAGTATGGAAGTTTTAATGTAGGTCTCCAAAGCATTTCGTATAGTAACAATCTAATTACTTATACGCTAATGTTATACTACGGTGATAGACTTCTCCAAGATAGAACGAACGCTAACCAAATATATGTAGATGGTGTTAATGCTCTTCAATCTGTTATTAACCTAATCAATACGGCTAGTAACGTAGAAATAGCAGGGGACATAATCTATACACCATTTGAACAAACATTCGCAGACTATTTGGCAGGAGTATATACAACAATAGACCTAACCACAGAAAGCTCTCTAGGTACTTGCTATGACAGCTTAACTATAAATTGGGTACTGGGAATGAATCTTCCTGCAATATTATCTTAAAACTATAGCACTATGGCAAAGACTAAGTTGAGAACTAACTATCAGGATGGTGAAGAGTTGTTAGCGTATGATGTGAACCTTATAACGGAGACCATCAATACCCTCAACGATAACGACGATTCACATACCCAAGAGATAGAAGATATAAGTACCGAGATAACAAATATCAACTCGGATATAGAGGGTATAAATAATACTATAGAAGAGTTAGACCAAAAGAAACAGGACAAACTCACAGCAGGTATTAACATTACGATTGATGAAAACAATGTAATCTCTGCTGCTTCAACTGACCTTTCTGAGTATGCTAAGAAAAGCTACGTAGATGAAAAGGTACTAGATGAAGCACGTAGAGTAGATGCACTTGTACAACCTATTGCAGAAAAAGTAAGTGGTATTGAGACAGGAGCACAAGTTAATAAGATTGAGAGCGTAAAAGTTAATGGTTCTGCTCTTCCTATAGTAAATAAGACTGTAGATGTTACTGTACCTACTAAATTATCACAATTAACCAATGATGATAACTACGTAAAAGACGCTTCATACGTTCATACAGATAACAACTTCACTACAGCAGAAAAGAACAAATTACAAGGTATAGCAACTGGGGCTGAGGTTAATGTTCAGTCTGATTGGAATGTAACTAACACTTCATCGGACGCTTACATTAAAAATAAACCACAGAACTTAGTACAGGACGCTAATTATGTTCACACAGATAATAATTATACGACTGCTGAAAAGAATAAGTTAGCTAGCCTTGAAAACTATGAACTACCACAAGCCTCTGCAACTACTTTAGGAGGTATTAAGGTAGGTGAGAATTTAAGTATTGATTGGGACGGTGTATTAAGTGCAGAGGATTCCAAAGCTATCCTACCTGTAGATGAATTACCGGAAGCTGCAACAAATACTAGCAAACTTTATAGACTGAGTACTGATAATAAAGTATATATGTCTATGTTATCGGGAACTGCTAGCGATGAAGACCAAATAGACCATGCCTACTTCAACTTCTATATTGAGGACGCTTGGATTTTATGGGATTACTATTACAAGGGTGCAGTAGATGTTCAGTGTTCTAATGGTACTGTTACACTATACAGATGGTGGACTGATGATACAAGTTACTTTACCAAGTTTAATGCAATAGACCAAGTAATAGAAACACCTTATCTATCATCTTTCTTAGGTGCAGAAGATACAGACTTAAACATTACGCTAAATGAGAGTACTGGAGTTTATTCTACACCTCTTACAGCAGAACAAGTACAAACTATAGTAAACACAAACTTAGCAGCTACACATGATGTTATCCTCTATAGAATTGATGGAGGCTACACTTGGAAAGAAGTAGCTACTATGGATGAAGTTGCTAAGAAACAGGATAGACTGACAGCAGGTTCTAATATTACTATCACAAACAATACAATTTCATCCAATCAGATTGATGATACACAGAACTCTAGTACAAAAACTTGGAGCTCTAGTAAGATTGCAAGTGAAATAGCTGACGCGGGTTTTGAAGTACAGATAGTTCAGTCATTACCTCAGAGCGGTGAAAATCATACAATCTACTTTGTACCTGCTTCTGATACAGGTGAAACAAACTACTATGATGAGTTTATGTGGGTTGATGGTGCTTGGGAAAAGATAGGTTCAACCGAAATAGACTTATCAAACTATTATACAAGAGATGAGGCTGCAACAACGGCTGAGATTAACGCATTATTTGCGTAATAACCATTAAATTTTATTACAACTATGGCATTAAATGATAAATTGATTACCTATGGTAATTTGAGTACGTTTTACGATAACTTAAAATCGCATGACTTAGCCGATAAGCAGGACAAACTTACAGCAGGCGATAACGTAACCATTGATGAGAATGGTGAAATTTCTGTGGACTTATCACAGTATGCGCAGAAATCAGAACTTCCTACTAAGCTTACCGACTTAACTAATGATGGTAACTTTGTACAGGACGCTTCTTATGTACATACTGACAATAACTATACCTCTGCTGAGAAAACTAAACTCGCAGGTATAGCAGCAGGTGCAGAAGTAAACGTACAGGCAGACTGGAATATTTCTGATTCATCTTCTGACGCTTTCATTAAGAACAAACCTCAGAACCTTGTACAAGACGCTAACTACGTTCATACCGACAATAACTACACTACAGCTGAGAAGACTAAGTTGGCAGGTCTAGAGAACTATGAACTTCCACAGGCTTCCGCTGATACTCTTGGTGGTATTAAGGTTGGTGCAAATCTTAGCATAGACTGGGATGGTGTACTGAGCGCAGAAGATTCAGACGCTATTGTTGCAGTTGATACTTTACCTGCTGCTGCTGATAATAAAACTAAGTTCTACCGTCTAAGCACTGATGAGAAAGTTTATATGTCTATCAATGGTGGTAATACTCCTAGTGACGCTGACCAAATTGATAACGCTTACTTCCAATTTTATGTAGAAGACGCTTGGGTACTTTGGAACTATATGTATAAAGGAGCGGTAAGTATTCAGTGTTCTAATGGTACGGTAACAGCTTATAGATGGTACACAGAAGATACTAGCTACTTCACCAAACTATCTTGCGCTGAGCAAGTAATGGAAACCCCTTATCTAAGTTCTTTCCTTGGTGCAGAAGACCTAGATTTAGACATTACCTACAATGAGGGTACTGATACTTATTCTACCACCAAAACAGTAGAGCAAGTACAAACCTTAATAAACACAAACTTAGCTGCTAACCATGACGTAATCCTTCACAGACTAGAGGGTGGTTATGAGTTTAAGGCAGTAGCAACTAAAGATGAGGTTGATGGTAAGCAGGACACATTAACAGCAGGAGATAACATTACCATTACCGGTAGTACAATCTCTGCTACTTTTGAAACTGCTACAACCGCTGATATTAACGCACTTTTCGCATAAATAAAATAAATACTAACTATGAACGAGGATAAACTAATTAGCTTGGATAACCTTAGTGCTTTCTATAATAACTTGAAATCACATGACCTAGCGAATAAAGCGGACGCAAATTCCGTATATACTAAGTCAGAGGTTACTACTCTTCTAGATTCTTATCCTACAACTCAGGAAGTATTTACTAAACAAGAAGTAGAAGATTTACTACTTGCGTTGGAGGAAAAGATTTATACTAGATTGGGCGTAATTCCTGACCAACCGTACCCAAGTAACGAAGAATAATAAAGGAGGGACAGTAAAATGTCAGTGGAGGCAGTTAGAACTACTATTATCTGGACTGCTGCTGTAATAGCTTTCTTGTCAGGTGTGGGATTGTGTATAGCAGGTTTCACAGTCCCACCCGAAGGAGAGATTGATGGTTCTGTATTAGCTGCAACGGGTGAATTTCTAACTTTCTTCGGTAGCGTATTTGGTATTGGCGAGTTTACAAGGATTCAACTAGCCAAAATCAGAGAAGAGGCGAGAGGAAAGAGAAAAGAAGCAGATAATAGTGTAGAATAAAAAGTAATATATTTAACGTCATTCATAATATAATAAGATACGGACTTTGCTTGTTTTATTGCCGTGTCCTATGTAAGTAAGAGGGAGGTCTATGGAGAGATTCTGTAGGTCTCCCTTTTGGCGTTTATATAAGGAGAGATAACTATGAAAATAACAGTAATAAGAAGGTATAAGAAAGAAGATTATACCATTGGAGACCTTTACATAGATGGTAAGTGGCTTTGTAATACACTTGAAGACCCAGTTAGAATCTTGAATGAGTACGAAGACAAGGTATATGGTAAGACAGCTATACCGGAAGGAGTTTATCAGGTCAAGCTCACATACTCACCTAGGTTCAAGAAAATCCTACCCGAAGTCTTAAATGTTCAGTTCTTTAAGGGTATTAGAATCCATGCAGGGAACACAGCTGATGATTCCGAGGGCTGTATCTTGGTAGGTGAAAACAAGGCTAAGGGGAAGGTATTGAACAGCAGAAAAACCCTAGAAATGCTGATGAAAATACTAAAATCAGCCTCAGACCCTATATTTTTGCAGATTTTTTGAATTTTTCTGCCCAAAAATTTGCATATATCAAAAATTTTTAGTACCTTTGCAGTCGATTTATGGAAGGTAAGTTAGATACCTTAGTGACATTTATTGTAGAGAAAATTAAGAGTGACTTGAAATATCAGCACTCAGAGAAAGAACTCAGACTTAGCATGGAGAAAAACCTAACTAAGCGAGAGGTAAAGACGGTGAGAAAAGAGCTAACTAGAAGAACCGAATTTTTGGAGGATGGAAAGGTACTGCTGATAAACGATGTACTACTACTCCTAGACTGGTTCAAAGGTAATCAAACACACCAAACACTAATCTTAAATTACCAAGTTATCGAGTAGAGCGAAAGTACTAAAGAGACAAGAGTAAGGGAGGCTAAATTAACAAAGCCTCCTATTTTTATGTCTCTATGTCAAGGTCGCTCTAGGGGATAGGGGATATTATACTATTTATCCTTATTATTTCTATTATTCCTATCTCTCTTTTATAATCACTACTACACACATCAATATTTCTCGGAATGTCAAACTGCGTATCACTTTAACCCATGCACATACTAACTTATTCTTTATCCGAAGCCCCTAGTGTAGAAAAGAGTTAAAAAGGCAGGAAAAGTACGACCGGAGCGGAGCGGAGGGAGTAGAAAAATAGTCATAAATATCTCTCTATTTATGCCAAAATTTTGAGGATTTTAGTTAAAACTTCGCTCGGTTTCACCTCGCTCAGCCTCTCCAAACCAAACTTTATGGCACTTAACCATGAAAAGACCACTAAAGTACTGATAATAAATAAGTTAGACTCCTTAAAAAATGTGACGAAACCCCGAATTTTGGTGACTAAATATTTGGAGGTTGATGAAATTTTCCGTACCTTTGCATAAAATTTGTAAAGGTAGTGGAACAAGCCCTACAAATAGAGAGCTCCCTCCCTTTGGTCGGTCGCAATATAGAGCCCAAAGGAAGGAATGAAAGAAGGAAACTTAGCGTCTTGGAAGTAACTAAAGACGCTGAGCATATCTTTCATAGGTATAGGTGGGCTCTAGGTATAGTGGTTTGT
>Ga0247610_10001255_pt1 | contig 31803 bp, 29 predicted proteins | sample 174DNAGHGhighgp2_FD_193483 | JGI IMG/M metagenome (GOLD analysis project Ga0247610, IMG submission 193483) | Sheep rumen microbial communities from Palmerston North, Manawatu-Wanganui, New Zealand - 1742 DNA GHGhigh gp2 | ecosystem: Host-associated > Mammals > Digestive system > Stomach > Rumen...
ATAGGTTCGAATCCTATACCGCCAGCTATGCACCCGTAGCTCAATGGAGAGAGCGCAACGCTACGAACGTTGGTCATTGTGGGGGTTCAAGTCCCTTCGGGTGTTGTAAAAGTACAAATGTTTTTTGAATATCACAAATGTTTTTTGAACATTTGTTGATAGATATAAAATTTAATATTCAGATGTTCTTAATGGCACTTCCTGATTTGAGGAATGAATATCTGAAAAACACTGGCCTCGGAGCAATCCGGGGCTTTTGTTTTTGAACAAAAATAATGCTAAATGTTCAAAATACATTTGTATTTTCTGACAATTCAATGTATAATTACCTCAAAGGAGATTTTAGCATGTCAAAAATCAGCGCATCGACAAAAATAAAAGAAGGACGTGGGACGGGTAATGGCAAGGATTATAAGCCGTTTATCAAAACCCGTGAGTTCAATAGCGCCGGAACATGTTCTAATTTTGTAGATTGGAAGACAGGCAGACAAATGCAGTTCCTTTCACAAACAGAATTATATATTTATATGCAGTTGCGTTGGCAGGATGATGTTGACGATATAAAAGAACAGTATCCGCTGGATATTAACGAATTAAATGAACTCATCGCTGTTACGAACAGTAGACTTATTGAAGCTGATAAACAGCCGATGATCATACAGCGATACGACAAACAACACTGGCTGACATCAGATCTTGTAGTGTATCGTCAGGGGAAAATATCGGAAGTAGTATCAGTCAAATATGATAAGAACGCCTTGTCATCCAAAGAAATAGAGACTATTTGGATTGAAAAACAATATTGGGCAAACCACGGATGCCCGTTAAAGCTGATGGATCGCTCTGATATTAACCCTATTTTGGTCAAGAATCTTAGGTTGGTTACAGAATACTACGATTATAGCAGAGTCCATGATGACGAAAGTTTACTGAAACACAAGATTGCTACAAAACAGATTGATATCGATTTAAACCATGAGGTTTTGGATCTTAGGAATTTGCGAATAGAGGAGAAAAATTAGCGATGACTACTGAAATCAGAGTGGGCGACATACTGACAATGCCTGAACAGAATCAGAGCTTTAGGGTGATTTACATTGATAATAATGTGATAGTCACCTGTCTTTTAGATGTTCCGAAGCTTGATATCCGTAATTATTCTGTATCTTTGATTGTAGAGGAAATAGCCAGAGGCTCTGTGACGCATGAACGTGATAAACACGTTGTTATAGATCTGCAGGAATTGTCTGACAGTGAACGTCAGGATTTCTTGATGAAGCGTGAAATATGTCATAAGATTACGGCTTTATATGGACCTACGTTTGAAGCACTGGTATCTAAGGTTAGAAAACCTGAATTACGACAGATAGAGCTTGAATACAATATTAAAAAGACTACTTTACGTCATATCTATATTCAGTATATTCAGTCTGGTTTAGATGATATGGTCTTATTGGATAAACGTAGCAGTCGGGTTGGAGAACTGAAGAAAAGTCCGTATAAATATGATAAAAAGCGTCCCGGCAGAACTGCTGATGATGAGTTTTCCAGCAGGGTTATCGTTGACGACACAATACAGAAACAATTTGATGAGGCCATTAAAGAGCGACTCAGTGGTCGTTGTAAGACCTACGATAGTGCCTATTCATGGTTAGTATCAAAGTATTATTCCGAATCGTATGTACAAGACGGGTCTTTGGTAATTGGACAGCAAAGTGAAATTAAAATTCCTTCAAAAAGACAGTTTACCTATTATGCAAGAAAGAAAGTGTCACAGCAGGCAATAGATATTGTTAAGACCAGTAAGCAGGAAGTTAGGAATGACAAGCGTTTACTTCTCAGCGATACATACAACGATGCTTTGGGACCGGGTGATCTGGTAGAGATCGATGCAGTTGAGGTCGATGTAGCATTGGTATCGAGTCACGACAGGAAACAGGCTATTGGCCGTCCTATTTTATACCTTATGATCGATGTATTCACCCGCATGATTATAGCCATGACGGTTTCTCTGCATAATAACGCTGTATTGGCATTGACGAACTTATTCCTAAATCTTTCGGATGATAAAAAGGAATATTGTGCAAAATACGGGCATTTTATTAACGATACGGCATGGGTGTCCAATATCATTCCAAGACGTATCAGGGTTGACCGTGGTTCTGATTTCAAGAGTGATCCATTCGGTAAAATCTGTGAAGAACTGGGTATAGACAGGCAACTTGTTCCAGGTGCTACTGGTTCATTAAAAGGCAATATAGAACAGGAATTTAGGACACTTCATGCTGCCCAAAAGCCTCATTTGGACGGCAAGGGTGTTATTTCCCAAAGGCATGATTCCAACCATCATAAAGAGGCTGTATTGACCATAGAAGAATACACGAAAATGGCGGTTGACTTTGTATTGCATCACAATACTATGGCTTGTTCTAATTACCCTCTTACAGCAGATATGATAAAGAATGGTGTACATGCTGTTCCTTATGAATTATGGCAATATGGTTCGCAGAAATACGGTATGCCGAGGCCAATAACAAATCTGGATATGTTCAGATATACACTTATGGAGCCGGTAAAAGCATCCATTGACCGCTCTGGTATTGTGTCAAATGAATTATATTACATCAATACGACGGATCAGGCTCTTTTGGACAAAATGTATGCATTACAAAATAAGCGAGAATCTTTCGAAGCGAGAATTGATCCGAGGGATGTTACCAACTTATATTATCTGAAAAACGGACAGCTTATGATAGCTGGGTTAAATCCTCTTAAAACTGCCAACGACGGCTTTGAGGGTATGACATTATTTGAATATAAAGCATTTCTGAAAGAGAAGCGGAAACTGGTTAAAGAGGGAGAAATCAGAACCCAAAGGGCGAAGAACAGTTTATTTGCCGCCCAAGATGCCATTGTGAATGAAGCTATGTCCATGAATACCAGTGGATATGCTAACACAAAGGGTATTCGGGATGCGAGAAGTCAGGAAAAGCAGCGTGTCGCAAATGAAAACAAGATTGCATCCAGAATTGTTAAGGAAAAACCTGTACTACAGGAGGTTAAGGAACCGACGATTGAGCATACTTCTGAGTCAGCGTTGATAGAGGAAAAAGAACCGAAAACTGTTAAAGACGACAATAGCAGCAAAGGTTCTGACGCATTTATGGATTTCTCTAAGGCTATGGACTTGTTTGAGGAGGACTGATTATGACAAATCCGTTAAGTTATAAGGACAAATACATCACGCTTCAGGATGGGGAACATTTATATGGGGATATAGATCTGTCCGTACAAAAGATTGTCGAAGCACGGTATGTTAAATCCAATGTCCGTTTTGATAACGGAAACATGATGATTGAGGCACTTCCTCGGCCCAGAGAAGGTGAACAGGAGATTTTTCAGGCATATAACCGTGATATAGGCATATTTTCTGAAGAAGACAAGAAGAAAATGAAGGAATATGAGAAGTTGTCGGCCATCAGCTTATTAAGACAGCTCCGTTTTCCGTTACCATTTCATCAGTCTTTAGAGACTGTCACATATCTTTCGTTGCTGAACTCTTACAGGAATCGCAAACTGGTTATTCCGGGTGTGTCTGAAGGTGTTAAAACTGATAAACCTGCTATTCTTAAGGGAAATGATGCTTCTGCAACCAGTGCGGGATTTTCGCTGTTAGGATATTCAGGGTGTGGGAAGAGTTCGGCTTTGGAAATACTGTTATCTAATTATCCACAGACTATTATTCATAAGTTTGACAGTGGATATAAGATTACTCAGATCGTCTATTTGGTTGTGAACTGCGTTGCAAACAGTAATTTTGCTGCATTATATACAGCGATTGGGAAGGCCATTGATAATGCCCTTGGTAATCAGGATTCTATATACGAAAATCTGATTCGTAAAACAAGCGGTCTTGGTGAAAAAGCCAATGTTGTCTGTAATCTTATCGAGATGTTTTCTATCGGAATAATCATATTTGATGAGATCCAGCTTATCAATTTTACCAGTACCAAGGAGAATTCTGTTGAGGGGCTTATGACCATTACCAATAAGACCAAGGTGGCTATGGGTGTTGTAGGTACAGAAGATGCTTTTAATCTGTTATTTAGCAAACTCAGAACAGGACGGCGTTTTGGTGAGACGATATTGGGACATGAATACTGCAAAAAGTATGAATTTTTCAAGTATATCGTACACGGATTGTTCAATTATCAGTGGTTTGACCAGCCTGTGCAGTTGACTGATGATATTTGCAAGGCTCTGTTTGATGTAAGCCACGGTATTATTGACCAGCTTATTGGCATATATATTTTCATGCAGATAGATTATATCGTAGCAAAAAGAAAGCCAAAAATAGATGCGGATTATGTAAAAAGAACAGCCGAGAAGCATTATCCCGGTATGATGAGGCTTGTTAATCGTCTGGAAGATCCTGTGGCTGAAAAACGCAGAATTGAGCTTTTGGCGAAAGGAAATACGGATTTACAGAGAATAATTGCGGAAGAAAAAGAAAAACAGGCTTCACAAGCTGAAAAATTGATGGAGATCAGCGAACAGGATGAAACGAAGAACCGGAAAATGATGCTTGCCAAAATCACACAGGATATTATGGATATAACAGATGATTATGACATGAATACCGTTATGGCTGCAGTACAGAAAGAACTCGGTCTGGCAAGGAACAGAAACGCCAGTATTGATATCATACGAAAAAGTGCATTTAAGCGCCTTCAGAAACAGACAGAATCAGTATCTAAGAAACCAGTGCTTGATGGTGTACATATAGACATGATGAAGGATATATTGGAGGATTGATTATGGCTGTCAATCAAATACCTATAATTGTACCGCCTGAAGAAGATGAATATATATATTCATATATATGTCGATTGGCTAAAATAAATGGATTTTCTAATGTTAATTCGTTTATATATAACTATGTTGCGGTTGATATGTATAGCCAAGAACATGATGTTTCTTATATTGTGCGCCGATATTGCAGAACGATGTATATCCCTAAATTTGCAGAAGCAGTTGGTCAAGCTGATAAGATTGTTGCGTTTTATAGGTCTCTTTCTTTATATCCGTGTACATCTATAACAATGCTCCCGGAACAACAGGTCATGCATTTGAATTACATATTTAGATCTAAAAAGAATTTTGCTGATTTTTTAGGAAGAACAAGAGGTTCTAATCAGCCAATAAAATATTGTCCTGAATGTGAAAAAGAACAGATTGCTGAAAAAGGTTATTTTTGGATAAAACGAGCGCATCAATTACCTGGCGTTAATGTTTGCCATAAACATTCATGCTTGCTAAATGAATACACAGGAAGTCCATTTAATTGTTTGTATGCTGACACTTTGGAAGGGAAGCCTGTTGATGGTGACTGTACTGACGATAATATTGGATATGCTCGCTTTGTAAATGATCTAAATAATAATGATTATAAAATAAATCGAAATAATCTGAAAATAATGTTCTATCATCGATTTTCAGATGTCGAAGCTGATGAAGTACGATATAAATCAGTGCTTAAAAATTTGTTGCCTAATAAAAGAGACAGAAAGGCTATACTAAAGGACTTATTGTCAGGTCGTTTATATAGAATAACTGATGTTCAGATATTAGCTGCATTATATTTAATATTTGAGACCTCTGATGTGTTTAAGCAATACATAAAGGATATCGATATCCCGGAATTTGCTCAATCTGATTATACAGTAATTGGAGAATATAATCCCAATATATCACTTATCAGACACAAATGTGGACATGCGTTTGTCGGGACTGAATATGGAATAGATGTAGGCTGGGGTTGCCCAGAATGTTTATCAAAATATTCGCAAAAAGAATTTGCAATGCATTTATTTAACAAGTCATATCCCGAAGGATATAGTTTGGTCGAACCATACGTTGAAGGTGATACTTTTTTACGCATACGTCATGATGTTTGCGGGGAAATAAAACAGGTTTCATTCCGAGAATTGTTAAAAAGAACAGATTGTCAATGTTTGACAACGAAAAATACACATTTAGTCAAAGATGGTTCTGTCTCCTTGACGAACACTTATAGAACGCCTGAGATTAAGAAGAAAGAACAGAATATAAATTTAGAAAAAGATGGCTCTGAATTTACAATTAAAGAATATATAGATTCAATGGGGCCTGCGAAGATATATCACGAGGTCTGTGGCAAAACATTTGACGTTCCTCGTTATTCACGGTTTGCTTTGAAAAAGAAATGTCCGTATTGTAAAAACAAAGCAATGGGTATAATGCTACCTTCTGAGGATTTATTGTATAAAGCGGGCAAAGGTAAAGAAATGATGGCTGGTAGTGTAATTCATGGGCCTATTACGGAAAAAGGTGATTTCATTACAACAATGAAACAGTTAGTTGGCGATGATTATGAATTGGTCAGCGAATATAAAAATAGTTATATGCCAATCAAATTAAAACATAATACATGTGGACACACATTTATGACAACTGGTTCAAGGTTTTGTAATGGACAGCGTTGTAAATGCGAAACTTTTTATACCAACGACGAGCAATTTATGGACGCATTTGTACAATGCACTGATAATTTTTATGACATTGTTAAGGCTCCAAACCAACCTGTAAATTATTATAAAATTACAGAGAAAACAACTGGCAAAGAAGCAATCATGTCAAAAGCACAGTTAACTCAGGAGTTGAACAGAGCAACGCCTTCTAAAATAATAAATAATTCTCATAGACATAAGTTTACAGGTGCTCAAAATTCTGTAAAAAGAGTGTATATGAAAATGCTTTACCGTATTATTTTAGAGCACATAGATAAACATGGCATTTTTAACCTTGATGAAATTCGCAAGCATTGTGACTATTCTATGGAACAGTTGTACAAAACAATGACAAGGTTGCGGGCGAAAAATGCGGTTGAATATACGGGTATAACGAAGTGTTATCGCCTCATCAATACTCATTTGTATGATGAGTAACATATAAAACGAGCATTAAATGTTATAAATAACATTTAATGCTTGCTTTACTACATTAAATATGCTATATTATATGCAGGTAGGTAAAATCTGCCATATTTTTAGTGTAAGGAAATGATAAAATGGCTGAAAAATCACAGATAAAATCAAAGAAGCGTGTCGCTGAGCATGGCGAGGTATTCACAAATGCTCGTGAAGTAAATGCGATGTTGGATCTGGTTAAGCAAGAAACGGACCGGATTGAATCTACTTTCTTGGAACCTGCTTGTGGGGACGGGAATTTCCTTGCAGAGATCATTACAAGAAAGCTGTCTGCTATCGCTCGTAGCAAGAAACCCAATTATAAAAAAGATCAACCTGCATACGAAAAAGCAATGCTTGTAGCAGTAGGATCTATATACGGCATAGATATCATGCAGGATAACGTAAAGGAATGTGTCGCAAGGCTTTATAAGATAGTCTGCGATGAATATGAAAAGCGGTTCAAGGATACCTATTCCGAAGATCTGGAACGTGGAGTCCGGTTCATTCTTGCAAGAAACATCGTATGTGGCAATGCCCTGGACATGAAAGATTACAAGGGCAATCCTATTGTTTTCTCTGAATGGAAGAATCCTTTTAACGGATGGATTAACCGTAAGGAATATGCTTTTGAAGATCTCCTTGAGAAAGGCGATGAAGCACTACCGTTATCTGATACACAGGTTCCGTATTATATCCCGAAAGAGATTAAAGATTACGGAAACATAGATTATAGAAAGGTATTTGATTATGCAGAACAGGAATAACTATACACCAGATGTATTGGACTGTCTGGCTAATTTATCGAATGATGAAGTATTCACACCGCCGGCAGTTGTTAACCAGATGCTCGATATGCTTCCGCAGGAAGTGTTTATGAGTAAAAAGACTACATTTATTGATCCCTTTACAAAGTCCGGTGTATTTCTCCGTGAAATCACTAAAAGGCTGCTTGAAAATCAGGTTCCAAACTATAAAGCTACTGCTGACGAAATTGAACGTGTCACCAAAGAAGCTATTCAGGATGCGGTTCGTACTGGGACTCTGGATCTGAATGATAAGGATTATGAAGACAAGGCTCGTAGAATTGGTGATGCCGCTATCAAAGCACATCCTGATGCTAACAAGTTCCTGAACTTTGAGATTGATTTGCAGGATGCATTGGATCATATTCTTAAGGAACAGGTCTTTGGAATTGCTATTACAGAACTGACAGCGCAGCTTGCAAGGCGTTCTTTGTATTGTTCCAAAGATGCTTCAGGTAGGTATTCTGTGGCAGGGACAGCATTTGGAGCAAATACAAACGGTAATATCCGCTTTGAAGCGATGGGTCACATTTGGAATAAACAGAGACTTCAAAATGGAACATTTCCAAAAGGGACAGTATGCAAGTATTGTGGTACACCTGCCGAACAGTTAGATCGTCCCGATGACTTAGAGTCACATGCGTATGAGTTTATTCATAAAGATATTGAAGAGATCAGAAAGGAATTAGAAAATATGGAATTTACAGTGGTCTGTGGTAATCCCCCTTATCAGTTAGATACTGCAGGAGCAGGAAGACAGGCGAAGCCGATATATAATCTGTTTGTTGAACAGGCGAAAAGGCTTAATCCCAAATATCTTACAATGATCATGCCGTCTCGCTGGTTCTCTGGCGGTATGGGATTGGATAATTTCAGAAAAACCATGATGTCAGACAAACATATTGTTAAAATCGTCGATTATACTAATTCGAAGGATTGTTTTCCCGGCATCAGTGTGAGTGGCGGCGTTTGCTATTTTTTGCGTGACAGAGATAAAGAAACTGATTGTGAATTTGTCAATATCACGAATGGTGTAGAATCGTCTGCTGTTCGTCCTTTGGACGAATTTCCTACACTGGTGAGATACAACCAGGCAGTTTCTATTATCAGAAAAGTACAAGATCATAACGAAGACGGTTTAAGTGATATTATCAGTGGTCTGATGCCGTATGGGTTATCTACGAGTTATAGAGGACATGAATCAAAGCATAATGGTGATTTGGTGCTTCATGCAAGCAATGGAGTAACATATATCAAGCCCGATGAAATTACACAGGGAAGTGATACTGTAAATAAATATAAGATCCTTATGAGTAAATGTTCTGCCGAACATGCAGGAGAGCCTGATAACGAAGGAAAGTTTGGGGTAATTCCAAAATCTATGAAGGTGCTTGAACCTGGCGAGGTTTGTACACATTCATATTTTATTCTTGGAGCATACGATTCGAAGGAACCTGTTGAAAATCTACAAACATATCTTCGTACAAAATTTGTAAGGTTTTTAATGCTCATGTGTATTAGTGGTTTTGGTTTGTCAAAACTGGTATTTCAGTTTGTTCCAATGCAGGATTTTAGTAAATCATGGACTGACGAAGAATTATATTCTAAATATGGGTTAACCAAGGAAGAGATTGATTTTATCGAATCTATGATTAAACCTATGGATTGAGGTAAATAATATATGAATGCATATCAACTGATAGAAGAGGGGCAGTCATTGAGCGCTCCTGGATTTGAATATAGTGCATGGCTTCAAAAGATTAAGAAATTTTTTGATGAAAACGACGTGGATATTTCAACAAAACAAGCTGTCGGAAGTGCTATCCAATTAAGTGAGCACCAGCATTGGTTTAATAAATATCGCAATGATTTTCTTGCGGTATTAACTATGTATGTTGAAGATAAACCGCGAGGGGTATTAGACATTATGACAAACAAAAATGATGTTTTTATTGTATATGCTTTTAAAGGCAGAACGGTAATGCTGGATGTTAAGGATATAATTCAAAATGATTTTGGATACGTTCCTCATGTTCTGAATATATCCAAATACGCAGGATTTCCTTGGGATGCTTTAGTACAAGAATCAAAAGACTGCGGCAAGGCTGTTGTTATTATGACTGCAGATGATATTGTGACTGGTGAAAATGGCGAATATAGTCAGTCACGTCCGAACGTATTTATTGAGCTTGGATATATGATTCGTCAATGCGGACTTGAAAATGTAACTATCGTATTAGATAGAGATTGTATCTTGCCTTCAGATATTCAAAATATCATCCATGTTCAATATCAGAGTGACAGATGGACTGATGACTTAAGAAACCAAATGAATAGAGGTGATAGCAATGGCTGAAGCGCAGGAATTAAGAGATCGATATTTACCAGGAAGCCCCAGCACGTATCCTCAAATATATGCTTATGAGGCGTATATAAATGGTAACAATATCCGTCAGGGACAAATTAAGGTAGGATATACAACAAGGCAGAATTATATGGATCGTGTTCATGAGCAGGAAGGTCAGATGCATATTAAAGCCCATGTTGTAGGTCATTGGGATGCTATGAAGCAGACCGGTGATTCTTTTACAGATCATGATGTTCATGCACTGCTCCGTGACCGTGGCTTCAGACAGGTCAGAGATGATGACGGTAAGTTGACGGAGTTTTTTGAGTGTAAGATTGAAGATATCGAGGCCGCTGTACAATCGCTTGTATCTGATAAGGACATATCTGCATCTCGTATCAACAATTATGGACCGAGAGCAGAACAGGCAGAGGCTATTGATAAGACCATTACATCATTTAAGCGTCAGAAGCTGTCTGATCCGTCCAAAACGCCAAAGTTCTTGTGGAACGCAAAGATGCGTTTTGGTAAGACCTACACTTCTCTTGAAATGGCAAAAATGATGAATCTGAAAAAGGTTCTGATCATATCTTTCAAAGTAGAAGTTAAGGATTCTTGGAAGAATGAGCTGTTAGGACATCAGGATTTTGTAGATTATCAGTGGGTAGATGTAAAGGATAAGAAGTCCGTAGATACCTGCGATACAACAAAACCTTTGGTCGCTTTTGGTTCATTTCAGGATTTGCTTGGCAGAAATGACCTTGGCGGTATCAAGGTTAAGAATGAGTGGATTCATACAATGAACTGGGATCTAATTATCTTTGATGAATACCACTTCGGAGCTTGGCGTGACCGTGCAAAGGATATGTTTGATACCGGTGATTCAGATATGGAACTGCTCGATAGTGCCGTAATGCCTATCACAACAGATTATATGCTTTTCCTTTCGGGAACACCGTTCAGAGCCATAAATGTAGGCGAGTTTATTGATGATCAGGTTTATAACTGGACTTATGGCGATGAACAGCAGGCAAAGGCAGATTGGGATGATAGTAACGGCCCGAATCCGTATGCAGCAATGCCTGAAATGATACTTATGACGTATCAGCTTCCTGAAGTTTGCACACAGATAGCTCTTAAAGGCGAACAGAACGAATTTGATCTGAATGAGTTCTTTAAGGCTGAATGCGATCTTGATGATAAGGGCAAGGAGATATACGATACAGCGCATTTCGTTCATGAAAATGAAGTTCAGAGATGGCTTGATATTATCCGTGGCAAAGCCGATATCTCCACGGAGCATCAAAAAGCAATGGGCGCTACAAAGCCTGTTCTGCCGTATTATGATGTAACATTAAAGGATACTATCAATCATACGCTCTGGTATATGCATTCCGTAGCAAGCTGTTATGCTATGAAGAATCTGCTTGCAAAGGATATGAACGGCTTCTATCATGATTATGAGGTGGTTGTTGCTGCAGGTAATAAAGCCGGTAGCGGATCTCTGGCTCTTGGACCCGTGAGAGATGCCATGAAGAATCCCGTGGAGACCAAGACTATTACTATTACATGTGGTAAGCTGACAACAGGTGTAACTGTTCGTCCTTGGTCGGCAATCTTTATGCTGACGGCTATTTCAACACCTGAGTCGTATTTTCAGTCTGCTTTCCGTGTACAGAGTGGTTGGACGGTCAAATCTGATAATGTGGACGAACCGGATATCATCAAAAAGCCGAAATGCTATGTATTTGATTTTGCACCTAACAGAGCATTAAGGCAGTTGTCCGAATATGCTTGCGGTCTTAATACAGACTATACGAGAAGCGCTGAAGAAAAGGTTGGAGAGTTCATTAAGTTTCTTCCCGTCCTTGCGTTTGACGGAACCGGTATGAGTCCTATCAATGCAACAGAGCTTCTTGACTTTGTGGCATCTGGAACAACAGCAACATTACTTGCCCGCAAATGGGATTCTGCAATGCTGGTTAATGTATCCAATGAAATGATACAGGCCATCATTGACGATGAAGCAGCAAGAGATGCTATTATGAATATCGAAGGATTCCGTAATATGAACTCTGACGTATTCGAGACCATTATTAACAGATCCAATGCTATCAAAGACAAGAAAACTAAGGATACCGGCGATAAGGACACCGATAACAAGACAAAGAAAGAGATTTCCGATGAAGAAAAGGAGATTAAGTCTCAGCGTAAGCAGATTCAGGAAAATCTCCGTAAATTTGCCACAAGGATTCCGTTATTCATGTATCTGACGGATGAACGTGAGCAGACACTTATGGACGTTATCACAAAGGTTGAGCCTGCATTATTCAAGAAAGTGACTGGCATAGAAGTGTCTGATTTTGATAAGCTGGTACATATCGGTGTATTCAATTCAGCGGCCATGAATGAGGCTGTTGCAGCGTTTAGGCGCTATGAAGAGTCCAGTCTTTCATATACAGGTATTGATAAACATTATGGTGAGAAAGTCGGCCTGTGGGATATTTCCGTTAAACACGAAGAACTCACAGCGATGGTATAAGGAGAAATCATGGCAAGACCAAGGAAAGAGGGCAGTTATCTCAATGCAAAGCTGCCGACAGAGATAATCGAAAGAGTATCGGCTTATTCAGAGAAGACAAGGATCCCGAAGACGGCTATTGTGGAGATGGCTCTGAAGGAGTATCTGGATAAGGTTGATCCGGTAAAAGAGAAAGAAAAGAAATAATTTTTTAGATTTCTGTTGACATCTGTTTTGTAATTTGCTAATATAATCATATCGGAAGTGCCAATCCGTATATTTTTTATGCGGATAAGCACTTCTTTCTTTTTATTCAGAAATCATTCCCCAGATCAGGATAAGCCAAATATTCAAAAAACATTTGTATTTTTTCGGATGTATTTTGAGTAAAAAGTGTATCAAATATTCAAAAAACATTTGAATATTAACAGGTGTACTACAAATGCTGACGTGGCGCAATTGGTGGCGCATCTGTTTCGTAATCAGACGGTTGCAAGTTCAAGTCTTGTCGTCAGCTTAATATGTGGAATTGGCGCAATTGGTGAGCGCACTCGGCTGATATCCGAGAGGCTATGGGTTCAAGTCCCGTATTCCACACTTCGTAACAGATTATATCCGGTGTGACGATCCGGCAATGGCTGTTATTGAAATTGGCGAAAGGATGTCCAAGGGGACAAATGCGGGTGGGCCGCATAGATGGGCTCGTCAAGGTGAAGTAGCAGGTAGCGCCTGTGAAGAAGCCGTCCATTTGAGCATTAAATTGCTTCTTCGCCATAAGCTCTGTTAACTCAACTGGGAGAGTGTCTGTCTTACACACAGGAAGTTGGGAGTTCGAGTCTCTCACAGAGCATCGCGGGCGAGTGGAACGGATTACCATTCCAGCCTCATAAACTGGAGATACCGGGTTCGACTCCCGGGCCACGCTATTCCAGAGTAGTATAGTTGGCGAGTACGGTCGGTTCATACCCGATTAACACGGGTTCAAATCCCGTCTCTGGGACTGAAATGTATGTGAAAGGAAGTAGCAACAATGAAACGAAAACAGAAGCGATTATCAAAAACATAGTTATGCATCCGTCGCCTAATGGCTTGGCACACGACTTTTAATCGTGACTATGCGGGTTCGAGTCCCGTCGGATGCACTGGATAGTTGTATCCGTATGGGTATGTAACTCAACTGGCAGAGTAGCGGTCTCTTAAACCGAAGGTTGCAGGTTCAATTCCTGTCATACCCACGATTAAGCCCCTGTGCTGCAAATGGAAGACGGCGACGGCTTAAACCCGTTAGTAATAAGATGAGAGTTCGAATCTCTTCAGGGGCACGATTTTTGAAAAGCAAAGGAAGAAGTTATGAGAAACACAAGATTCTGGTCACAAGAGAATAGTTCATGTAGAGAGAGTAGACATAGCAAGATGTACTGCTTTATTTCGTGAGGCTTAATTTTATCCAAAATTGCTTCAAAAAGCGGCATCTTCTATGGAACCATATAAGGTTTAGAAGGTGCCGTTATTTTATTTATAGGTGTGTGGCTCAACTGGTTACAGCACCGGTCTCCAAAACCGGCATCTGCAGGTTCGAATCCTGTCACACCTGTCACAAAATATGAAAGGAAATTGGAACAATGAGCAAGCGACGTTACAGTAACAATTGGATCTCACCGACGCATGGTGAATTGCCGATAGAGCAGATTCCGGCATATATCAAGGAATATTATGAGCGGATGAAGCATTTTGATACAGGAATTCATATCACGATCGGTACAGATTCGCAGAATTTCGACTACACAAAGGAAGTAAGTGTAATCGCTGTGATCTGCGAAGGCCACGGTGGCATTTTCTTCTATAAGATCAATGCAAGAGACCGTATCGCAGATGTCCGGGTAAAGCTTCGTGTGGAAACTGCGGATTCCTTGGAGATTGCAGAAAAATTGGTAACAATGTTGGAAGCAGATGAGTACGAGGATGTATTCATGAATACGGAGTTCTCGATCCACATTGACGCAGGATACTCAGAGAAGGGCAAGACGAAGGAACTTATTCCTGAGCTCGTAGGCTGGGTAAAAGCAATGGGCTACGAGGCAATGGTTAAGCCTGACAGCTATGTTGCTTCCGGTGTTGCCGATAAGATTTCTAAATAGTGATTTCGACTCCTCAAATTTGAGGAGTCGGATCTGGCAGCGTACTCTAACTGGTAAGAGGCTCGTTTGGAAGGCGAGTGTAGCGAGAAATCGCGATGGAGGTTCGAGTCCTCTCGCTGTCGTAAACTTGTCTAAATGTCTATAAAAAATTGAGATTTAGACAAGAAATAATGCTGTGGTGGCTCAATTGGTACAGCACCGGTCTTGAAAATCGGCATGGCGGGTAACTGCCGTCAGGGTTCGAGTCCCTGCCACAGCGCTTATATGCTCCCTTGGTCTAATGGCAGGACGCCACCCTCTCAAGGTGGAAATGATGGGGTTCAAGTCCCCCAGGGAGTACGATTTTTGCAGATATAGTTCAATGGATAGAATAGTTCCCTCCTAAGGATCTGATTCCAGTTCGATTCTGGGTATCTGCAGTGTGGCGACGTAGGTAAGTGGTTTAAGCCCTCAGTCTGCAAAACTGTTGTTTCGTGGGTTCGAATCCCACCGTCGTCTTATATGCTCCGTTAAGCTAATTGGAGAAACTACACGGCCTCTACCCGTATTTTGACCGTTCGAGTCGGTCACGGAGCACTGTTTGTTATTCGCTATAAAATTCAGTAAGACGAATAGTCTTGAGATTAAAACGAATAACGCATGCTGACGTGGAGTAATGGTATCTCAGCACCCTGCTAAGGTGTCTACCGGCAACGGTATCCCGGTTCAAGTCCGGGCGTCAGCGCTTTTGCCGTCATGGCTCAACTGGTACAGCACGTGGCCCGAACCCACGCAAGTCGGAGTAATCCGGCATACAGGTTCGAATCCTGTTGACGGCGCTTTATTGCCCTTTAGTATAACGGTAGTGCGCGAGACTTTGACTCTCGGTGGTACGGGTTCGAATCCCGTGAGGGCAGTTTGGAGACAGATTGTAATTGATTTGAATCATTGCAATCTGTCTTTTTTGCAAGCCGTGAGAATTTTTGCTGTATGCATAATGATTATAATCTTTCTAAAAAAATAGGGCTATTTTGCTTGACAATTGTATTCATAATGAATACAATAATATCAATCAGTAATTATAAGGAGGATATCATCATGCTATCAATTGAGGAAATTCGTAATCAGACCGGATTGAGTCAAAAGCAATTTGCTAATGAATATCATATTTCTGTAGCAACATTACGGAGATGGGAACAGGGTGTGAGCAAAGTACCTGATCATTATCTTTATGCTTTGAATGAGTTGGTGAAGTACAAAGGCTTGTTGTATGGTGCATCAACACCGTCGTTGGATGTACGGAATTTGTCCAAGAAGGATTTATCCAAAAGAATCGTCATTAGATGCAAGTATCAGTACTTATCAGATACTAAACTGGATCATGATGCACGCAAATTGTGCAGTCCGGCTGATTTATTTCGACGTTATTTTAATAACGATAGACTTCTTCCCGGCATTTTTTTACCGGAACATACCAGGACAAATATAAATCATGAAATACCTGGTGCCAATGCGTGTGTGTTTGTACAAGGTTTAGAGGATTTGGAAAAAGAAACTTCTGATGAGAATTTAATTTTACATGATGTTATAGTTATGTTTGATAATGAGTATTTGAAACAGTTGGGATATTCAGGGGATTTCTGTACGTCCGCTTATCGTATGGGACCGGCTATTATTAGAGGTCTTCACGATTTCAAGTATAAGTTGCCTTGTGATGATGATTTACATTATCCGGATATTTATGGGTTTTCATATAGTTCATATTGCACTGTACATATAGCTGTCAGGTTCTTTTTTGTGGATCATACAGCGCATGTTTCGAAGTATGCTAAGGATGCATTTAAGGAAGGGTTTCATATAAAGTCATTATCATTATGGGATGCTTTACATGCGCCAAAAATAGATGATAACTGGTTTGTTTGTTGATTAAAGTTCAGATTTCTATCATGCGTCCATTGGGCGCATGATTTTTTTGTATTTAATCGTGTTGACAAATAGATACAAAGAATGCTACAATATGACCAGTAAAAAATAACTCATGAAGGATATTCAAATCATGAAACTGAGTGAGATGCATAAGCAGCAAAAAGCAAGGGAACAAGCCGAATGGGATGCTCTTTCCGATGAGGAAAAAGCAAGAAGAATACAATGCGCTAAGAATGCAATGGATGAATGGAATCGTCATCATGATTCTGAGGCATCGTGCGCATATATGAAATTGCGGCACAAGTATAAACTTCGTACAAAATATGGTCTGCGGACAGTTAGATCCATTATTGACGCAGTTGATTCCGGCAAGCTTGTTATTGATGATACTGATTTCCCATATGGTAGCTATGAGGCTTTTAAGTCATCGGTTGATACCATTGATTATGACAATGATGATTGCGGTCAGGCGCCAAAGCATCCATGGTGTTATATGAGCATACGAGAATATTTGCAGTGGATTGAGAGCGGACATCCAGGCTATTCGATCAATTTTAATCCACAAGCAAGAGGATATTCTTCATATGAAGCATGGAAAGCAGCTGTATTGTCAGGTGACTTAGATGATTAACTGATTTGGTTTACATATTTCAAAAAAAGGAGATTTGAGGTATGAATATTAAAGAACGGTATGAGAAGCAAAAAGCAAGAGAAAAGGCTGAATGGGATGCGCTTTCGGAAGAAGAGAAAGCGAGAAGAGAGCAGGATGTTAAGGCGGCAATAGATGAGTGGAATCGGCATCATGATTTAGCTGCAGAGCAGGCTTATCACGAATTGCGGTACAAGTATAAACTTCGTACAAAGCATAATCTTCGAACGGTAAGAGCAATCATCGACGCAGTGGAATCCGGCAAGATTATCATCGAAGATTCTGATTTTCCATACGGAAGTTATAAAGCATTTAAAGAATCTGTTGATACCATCGATTACGATGGCGATGATTTTGGCACCAAAGAATTACCTGCACCGGCGAATATGACCGCACGAGAGTTTTTAGCATGGTATGAGGCTGGCAGTCCAGGTTGGTCTGTTAATTTTCATAATGGTGGTTATTCTTCATATGAAGCATGGAAAGCAGCTGTGTTGGCAGGTGAATTAGATGATTAAGCAAATGGGATTGTATTCAAGCTATGAGACATGGCGCAATGAACTATTAGATTTGACCAGATCTTTTGAGAATCAATACCATGGTTTGGTTTCCGTAGCATTAGACAAAGATATGTTGATTGGAGATGGCACAACTTGTGTAGATTTTAGTGAGCCGTTGCATGTTATGATTGGAATTGCTCAAAAATATCCGAAACATAAAGCCATGAACATGATTTCCAATTATGATGCTGTCGCTGGTATTGTAGCTATTTATCATGAATTTCAACATGTTGAGCAGCAAATACATCCAGAAGATAAAAATATTGTCAAATCTTTTATTGTAGCAAATTATGAGCCACAATATGATCCACCATCTTCTAACTATTGGCGTATGCCACATGAAATTGATGCTGAATATACCGGAATTTTGAATGCGCATGCATATTTGATTTCTAAATTTGGTCAGGAAAAAGCTGATACCGCGATTCTGGATTATGTCAATGAACGTGCTCATGGGAACTATTTTGTTCGCAAATATGCGTGGCAAAAGTTTAAGACATTGGATGAGGTAACAGATGCTTTTATTGCCGTTGATAAAAAGGCCATTGAAAATCTTAAAGCCTATGATTTTTCCATTGATGGAGCAATCAAGCGTTCCGGCATCGATAAACGGACATTGAAGCAGTATTTGAACACCCGGACTAAAGAGGAACAGATATCTCGTCTGGTAACTGTGGAAGATTATTTACATCCAGGTTTGATATCAGATGGCGTGAATGATGAGAAAATCCGGCAGGAATTACTAAAAGAATGTTTTAACTATAATCCTGCAGATTTACCAAAGCAGACCAGATATCGAATGAATGAATCAAGGATCAATCCTTTGCGGCAAAGATTATATAAGCAACAGAGATCATCTTTGCCACGGGAGATTCCTGAGATTGGATCTGCAGAATATGAGGATCAGGAAAAGGAGATATGAGATATGGCACGAGCAAAGAAACAACAGGAATTTCTGCATTGTAGATTAGACAAATCTCTGTCAGAGCAGGTGGATTTGTATGCGGCAGAAACGAAACGAACCAGAACGGCAGTGGTGGAGTTGGCTCTCAGCAGATATTTTGCTGATATGAGATCGACATCCCCGTGCTTGCAGGCATATGCCAAAAACAAAGACAGAAGTACGTCATAAAATTTTTACTATTTGAACTCTTGAAAAATGCTCATATATGAGTGTATAATAATGTGACAACACCAATCGAAAGGAGTCGAAAAGATTGCAATGAAGAAGAAAATCACTTTAAAAACCATGCTCATACTGTTTGCCTTGGTTCCTATGATCGTGGCGATCATGGCACTCGCAGTAGCAACCATGCAGATCATGTCGAGAAATCTGGAAGACAATACATTAGAGGAGTTGCGTGTGGCCGCTCAGGGACTTAAGGGATATTATGAATATGATCTCATCAATGATGCAAATCTGGTTGATGGGTTTGTAGAATATAACCCGACGGAATATATCGATGTGATGAACAATGAGACCGGTGTTCAGCTTACCTTGTTCAAGGATAACATCCGATTTATGACATCACTCCGTAATGCCGATGGAACACGTAATGAGGGAACAGAAGCATCCGCCGAAGTCTGGAAACAGGTTAAGTCAGGAGAATCTTACTCATCTACTGATGTCGTGATCGGGGGTGTGGATTATTTCGTATCATATCTGCCTCTTTATGATGGAGAAGGCAAGGTCATAGGTATGTCATTCTCAGGTAAGCCGGCGACACAGATTCAGGCTGCCGAAAGAGCAATAGCAGTTACTGTGTCTATAATCAGCTTGGTTCTTATAGGTATTTTCACAGCAATAGCACTTTTGCTGGCAAAGAAAGTTTCCACACCTATCAAGAACATATCTGAAGGTCTCAAATCCCTGTCAGAAGGACATACAGACTTACATGTGGATGCTGTATCAAATGTAGCTGAAACATCTGTTTTGATCGAATCAATGGCTACGCTTACACAGTCATTGACCGGAATTGTATCAAAGATACAGAACAGTATGACGGAACTCTACGGTATCATCAGTACGACGACTGATCAGGCACATGAGTCGTCTGAATCAATGGGCCAGATTTCCCAGGCGATGAACGATCTTTCCGGATCTACAGAGATGATGGCTTCATCCGTGCAGGACATCAATAATAATGTTATGGATATGGGCTCATCTGTAGACAGTGCAAAGAGTACATCCGGCATTTTGCTTGAGTCTGCAAATTCCATGGGTGCAGCGAGCAAGGATGCAACAACTTGCATCAATGATATTTCAAAATCGTCAGAGAAGTCAGCAGATGCCGTCAATAATATCGCAGACAGCATTCAGAATACAAATGATGCTGTCAAGAAGATTACCGATATGGTAGATCTTATTACAGAAATTGCATCACAGACAAATCTCTTGGCTCTCAATGCATCGATTGAAGCTGCCAGAGCAGGGGAAGCAGGCCGTGGATTTTCTGTTGTTGCAGAGAATATCAAGTCTCTGGCTGAACAGTCAAAGTCTTCAGCAGAGGAGATCAAGGGTATTACTGATGAAATCAGTAAGTTGTCAAATCAGTGTGTAGCACAGTCGGATTCTGTGAAGTCGCTTATTTCTGAGGAACAGCGTTTGCTCGTACAGACCAAGGAACAGTTTACCACGCTTGATTCAGAGATTGCCGCATCTGTTGGTAACATCAATGCGATTGCCGGCATCACGGAAAAGCTGAATGAAATTAAGGATGTGGTTTCATCAGCAGTAGCGGATTTGTCTGCTGTATCTGAGGAAACATCAGCAACAAATGAGGAAGTGACGGCGTCAGCTGCCGTTGTTGCAACAAATGTCAGCAATCTGTCTACTTCCATGGCTGACATCACGAAACTGGCTGACGATCTTAATGATGCGATCAGTTTCTTCAAAGCTTAATCCGTGACATCTTTTGTCCTCCATATATGGTTATAGCCATGATCCAAAGTTTGGGTTGTGGCTATAATTTTTTTGTGTTTAATCGTGTCCAATTGTGTTGACAAAATGATAACAGCATGGTATATTATTTATAGGACAACATATTGTTTTTGAACTAAGCAAAGGAGTTGCAGATGAGTGATATAACGGAATTAGATTTGAGCAAACCAAATTCTCATTTGAATGAGCCGTTGTTCCCCGGACTTTCGTGGACGGCCAGGGATTTTAGCATTTTGAGTGCATATCTTTCTGAACAACTGATATCGTACATCGAAGATGGCGACAGTCATTTCGAAAACTCTGTGATGGACCGATTGTGTGAGATGTTGGATGAGTGTTCAAAGATATATGCAGACAGTGCTTATGCAAAGGAGTATGATGAGCGTTTGAAACTCAGAAAGCAAATGAGAGCAAAAGAAAAGAAATAAGAGGAACTTGATATGAGAGACAACAATTTCAGACCGGCAAAAGAAGAAGTTTACATGGTAATAGATTCGAGTGTTACGCACTGTTTCCTTGGTGAGGAGCGCCAGCCATTTGATGATGAAACAACATATTATCTTAAGCATGGCTATATTATGGATCATCATTACGAAAACACGTTCAGTGCAATGATCGGAGATGGAGCTTGGCTTTTTAACACAAAGGAAGATGCTGAGACAGCAAAGAACACATATATGCGTCTTGCCAGCAAAGCAATGGATGCCGCAAAGAAGTGGCAAGCAAGACATCAAAAGATTAAGAAGATTTTTCCAAAGCATAATCCGATATGTTTTGATTATGACGAGTTTCTCAGTTTGGTTGTTGTTGATGAAGATATTCATTATCGCCACAAGAATATTAGGGTTATCAAAGTGACTTTGACAGAGGAAACATTAGACAAATAGCAAGTAGATGCAGGAGGATGAGAAATGGCTCGTAGACCAAAAGAACAGGAAGTTCTGCATTGCAGACTCGATAAGGCAATATCAGAGAAACTGACTGAATATGCAATCAAAACGAAAAGAACGAGGACAGCGATTGTAGAGCTGGCTCTAACAAGATACTTTGAGGATATGGGCACATCCGATAAGTCAGACACGAAGTAAGAAAGGAGTGTGGTTATGTACAGGCAGCAGACGGAATCTCGCAGGGTATTTACTTATGACGAGAAGAAAAAGATATTGGTCAAGACAAATAACAGGTGCGCAAAATGCGGCAGAGTTGTATCTCTGAAGGATGGATCCTTTACCGTGGAGCATATTGTTCCGATTTCAAAAGGCGGCACAAACGAGCAGGAAAATCTTGTGGGCTTGTGTCTTGATTGTAATCAGCATAAGGACAATATGATCGTAGATCCGAGGGAATTTTACAAGTATATCGATGAATCCTATATGGATGAGGTCATGACAGTTTATAAGAACTATCAGATGGACGAATACTGGCTCACTTGCAGGAATTATTTCCCTGTTGATGCATTTTTGATACATGCGAAGTTTTCCCAGAACAGCCCGATCGATATCCCAATGGGTCAGGTCAGGAAGATGACCTGGGATGAAATCGATGATATGGTCGAACTTGTGACAAAGTACAACAAGAAGTTTGATCTGGACACTTCCGGTGTCGAGCACATCATACGGACGGTCATGAAAATCGGAGCAATTTATGGTGTTTTCAGCGGAAAGAGTTTGATCGGCATTGTTCCTATTCAGACGGTGATGAAGGACATTAAGGGTAATATGCGATACATCATTGAGTTTCCTGGAATGCCTTGTTTGTATCAGAAACAGAAGAATGCAGATATGATGATGTATGTCATGATGCATTTCATATATAATCTTTCAATCATTTCCCCGAACGGTATCGTCGGTTACAGTGTGTGTTTTCCGGAGAAAGATACCTTTATGATGAACCTCATGCATCGGCTCAGACCTATGTACGAAGCCGACGATGGCGACGGTTTCAAAGCATACATATTCATGTCTACTCTTGATTTGGGCCGTGAGTATTTGTGCCAGGGCGCAACAGGTACGGAAGAAAAGGATGATAAACTCATCCTGAAGAACTCAAGATGGTTGCAGAGATGTATGAAATTGAAGGAGATTAAAGAGCCTAAGAATAAACCGACAAGGAAGTAAGAAAGGATTGGCAGTATGGAAAAGGTATGCATGGATATTTTGAATCAGTGGGCAAAATACGTGGATTATGATGAAAATCAGACATCTTTCAATCTTGCCAGTTGGAGTTACGACACTCATAAGACTACAAAGAAGTTAAAGCATATCATAGAGGATTATGATCCATCGGGAGTGTTGGCAGTTCTTACAGCGAAGCATTTGTTTTATGAGATGCTGGACAGCTCTCGTATCAAGCTGCTTGATGCTATCAGTCATCCTGAAGAATTGAAGCAGCACAAAGATATGCTTGATGCATTCAATGATCCGGCAATCAAGACAGCAGAGGCTCATTATATTGACGTGCTGAAGGCGATGGTCCGTAAGGTGATTGGTAAGGATTTGCTCGGTGATTTTGATGTGGAAGCATTTGAGACCAAGATTTTTGACAAGACCGACGATGTTATTCAATCTTTGGATAAGTGCAAGGTAGAAGTGTATAAACGTGGTGGTAAACTTGATCCACTTTCGCATTTTTCATCCGGTATTCATGTTTTTCCGTCGCTTGCAGAATGTCTGTTTTCGCTTGAGACAGCACAGGACGGTATGTATCTGTGCTTCATCGATGTCAGTCATTCGGCAGATGGGTATTTTGGCTTTTTCGTGAAGAATAACGGAAATCTGTTTTCCGTAAACGAGCGTGTCAATGAAGTGTATAAAGGGCAGCACCAACATTCCAGAAACGGACGCTGGACAGAAGCAAAAGTGGATGACATTTTTCCTTATGAGTTTATTTTCAACTACGAAAATTATGACTATAAGGGATACAGTCATACCTATTCTATCGACGAAACAAAACTTGCTATGTTTGATATGGGCGAAGATGCATATTTGCCGCTTTTAATAGCAATGATGATGCTGTCGATGTGGATTAAAGATGACCTGTTGGATAAATATCCCCAGGTTTATATCGATTCACTGCTTACTGTAAATGTTCCTCTTCTTCAGAAAGACGAGAACGCTCTGGCTGTGATTACGAAAAGTGAACTTGCGCAGATTACAAATTCTGTGAACTTGGAGTTCGATTATGATAAGATCATGAGCGGCGAGGCACTCAAAGAGTTTGACAGGGAACATAGACCGGAAGGTGAGTACAGTCATGTGTCTGCGGCGAATAATAATCAGATATTCGTTGATATGTATGGTGAGGGCTTCCAGATCCAGCCAAATATTTTATCGACACAGAAACTTCTCACAGACGGAAAGGAAGAGTATGTTCCTGAATTCGTAGGTTCAGAATATCATTTCCGTGAGCAGGCATTTTATGAGATTCGCAAACAGTTGGCTGATTATATCAGAGAACAGATGCGCAAGGAATATGTTGCTTTCGGTGGTATAAAGGCTGTAGACGAATGGTTTGCACAGATGGTCACGAAAAACAGAGACAAGATCAGGAAGATGTCTGTGGAGTTTTATGTGAGCAGGCTCAAAGGCGAAGAATCTGATATTTGGGCCGGATGGCAGCCTGTGAACTGTGAGAATAAGTATTTTATTTCTGTGATTGAGGGTCAGAAATATGTATCGTCTTTTGATTATGGAAGCATGTATCTCGTAAACAAAGCAACCAAAGGCGGGCACGATTGGGTGGAAGATGTTTACGATGACGACAACGGTAACCTCTGTACCATATTCTTTGTGATTCAGTTCATCGATTGGACGGGACTTGAAAATTTGTTCGGCGAGGTAGTGCCTAAAATTCTCAAAGGTTGGCGCAAGGACGGCAACCGTTGCAGCGGAAATCCCTTACTTGACATTACCGATGCTGTAGAAGACATAGGCACTCCGTTTGAAAGATGGGAATCCGAGAAAGAACCATATAATAAAGACAAGACACGTAGAAGATTCAGCATCTGTATCGGTTTTTCAAAGCGTGGATTTGCAGCACTTTGCAAGGAACAGGATTACGATTTGAAAAAATTAAAAGCAGAATATTCTCAGAAAAACGAAGAAACCTCTTGACAAGTGTAATCTATATAATATAATATATGTCAGGTACCAAAGTGTCCATCATATTTGATGTAAAGGAGATAAACATATGAGTAAACTGACAGGCAAGCTGAGAAATGCTGCAACGAAAGTTGCTTCACAGGTGTATTCTCGTGAGGAGATTATGCGCCAGTCAAGCGAAGGCTCTCATAACGGAGAGAGTATGATGCAGATATACCAGCGCATTATGAATGATCCAAATCTGGAGCGTAGAGAAACTAAACCCGGCGTCTTTGATCTTGTGTATAACAAGGACGGTAAGGAAGATATCATCGGCTGGTATGATCAGAACAGGATGATGGGTGAGATTTCACAGAAAGGTTATGACAGACTGGAGATCCCTCGTGCGGATGTTCCTGCTGATAGCATTGAGGGTCGTGAGGTTCCGGAGATAGGCGGCGATGCTGCTCCTGAATTTGAGAACGGCGATTTTGGCGATGAGTGAGGTGACGGAACATGGATGAGACTATGGATTATTTGAACAGTATCGAACGTGGAGTGTCACAGATCAGCCGCCAGAACGATGAGCATGCAAATTATTTTGCAGAGCAGTTTTCAAAGTCGCAGGAAGCGAATACTCGTATGTTCAATATGCTGTCTGAACTGACAAAGCAGATGCAGATCAGCAATACACTTTCGGCAATCAGATTGTCACAGGAATATGAAGCCGAAGGAAAGCCTCTCCCTGAGGCATATCAGTCTTTGGTACAGAATCTTGTGTCTAATGCACCAAATGTGTTACCACAGACAAAGAACACTGAAGGCAGAGGACATGAGTTTGATAATGAGTTCCATGGATCCGCGCAGGGCTTGCCTGATTACGTAATCCAGTAATTCGATTTACATACAAGATATCATAAAATATACTGACGGTTATGTGAATAATCTGTCAGTATATTTTTTGTGCTTGTGCCAGGTTATGATATTAGCTTTTTGTTGAATAACTGCTGATTTATCAATTGATTTTGACGCATATTTGTGATAGAATTTTTGTGTCAAATAGATTATATTTCGTGTAACGGGAGATGAAAAAAGAATGAAACGTAAATTTCGGATCATAATGCTGACAGGAATTTTGTCAGTTGGTATACTTACAGCTTGTAGTGAAAAACAGCCTGATACAACGGGGACCGTGTCAGAAGATTCCGTAAACGCCGCTGAGAGCTCCTCTGAGCCCGTTTTGGAGGCAGAGACGACAGAGAGTACAGAAACCGATTCACAGCCCGTAGAAACGACACCTAACGTGTCTGTGGAGGTTCCTGAGGCGGAGGATGCTGCACCTGTCGATCATCCAACGGAACTTAATTTTGTGATTATCCAGGATGTCCGTGATCATATGTTTAAGTTGATGGACGCCGAGGGCAGGACATTGACCGTGGATACTGAATCGGAGCAGGGCTATGCTGGAGATCTTGTGCCGAAGTCTGGAGAATACGAAGTTGGCAAATCCGGGCGATATGTTCTTCCATACAGCGAGAAGTTTACGCTTCTGGATATGGATGATAAGATTGTCTATGTGAGCATAGAATATCCGTGCGTGACATCCGTCGGCATTCAGAACGCCGCTATGGTCACTATGGATGCAAACAGAACGGTCACGATCACAGGATATGGTAAAGATGAGTTTTCATATCGTGTATGGCTTCCATCGAAGGGTGTCACAAAGGAAGTTTCGACTGAACTTGTGACCGGCAAGGCGTCAGGTACGATTAAGATATACTATAACGGTACTAAAGTTGTCGTCGAGCAGTTGTCCGGTGAAGGTGCACCGATTGAAGATGAGACGACGCTTTCTTCATCTGAACTTTCTGAAAGCGAGCAGAATACTGAGGAAGATTCCGATGATACCACTGTGGACTGGCAGATTGCATGCCCTTGGGCTGATAAGATTGCGAGAGGAACGTGGGATGATGGAGCAGATATCTCCAACGTGAAGCAGCTCCGCGAGGGAATTATGAATGCCAGGTTTACACCTGTCGAGGAGATTGAAGAAGAGAACGCCAAGATTGTAAAGTTGACATTCTATGATGAGAGCGGCGAGAAACTGGGCGTGATGAACTTCTGGCAGAAGGGCAGGCATGTGCAGTTTGATGATCAGTCATTCGATTATGACGATTTAGGTTTGGAGTAGAGCATTGAAGCATTTTTTGGAAATTATCATACGACTCATCATAGATAATCCCGTGTATATCATGGACGATGGTACATATGATAAAATTGCGCCTATTGCTTATGGTGTTTGCGCAGTATCTTTATTTGTGATATGCGGTGGCATGATTGGATGTATTCACCAACATCAAAAAGCCGTGCGCAATCGTCGGTTGGAAGAAGAACGAAGAGCCAGGGAAGAACATATTCGAAACTTGCCTGTGCCGACTCGCTGCCGCGAATTTTGGGCGGATTGTCAGCGGTCTTCGGAATTTGCGTCAAGACGAATATTAGATATAAATGTTCCGTTAACGTCATTGTCTTCTTTTCATACTTATTCTGTTCCATCCAAGGCGGATACACTATTGAAAAAATGTTGGCGTGATGGTCTATGCGATTTGGAGCAAATCGTTACAGATATGATTTGGAACCAGAATGCAATGACTCTGATTTTGAAAACATTTTCTGATATATCCAGAGATATTTCTGAAGAAGATGAGTATGCAGGTGACGTTCACCATTATATCAGACGTTTAGAAACTGAGGTTAGAAGTGCTTATAAAGTCATGTATCACATGCACATGTTTTATCATTCGCCTGGTGGACGTAATCATTATGATAAAGATTGGTATTGGTCAGTATCTGATTTACAGGAGTTCTTACCTGCCCGGTCCCAACCTCATGTAAGTAACACAGAAAAAGATAATGCCGAGCATTGCCAGAAGCATGATGTTAAGCACGCAGCAGAAACATTATTTGTTGAGGAGAACGCTGTGATCACTCAGCATTCGCCTACTGCGCAAGCTATTGTAGTCAATGATGCGCATGTGGCACAAGGCTCACCCTTTGTTTCGTCATCCAAAACACATCATGTCAATCATTGTGAAGACATAAAATGCCATTGCAATGCATTGAATCCCATGACATTGAATTATTTGCGGACGCATAAATGTTGGTCGGCAACAGAGTATATCCGTCGTGTTCAACAAATGGGAAAGAAAAAGGTTCCCGGATGTTACATCATCCAAAACCAGGTGACCGGCAAAATCTATGTCGGTCAGTCAGCGGATCTGATGCGTCGTGTTCAGGAGCACTTGAACGGCAAACAAAGCGGCGGTGATCAATTAGATTATGATATTGCAGTATTGGGCCATGACGTTTTAATTAAACATGTACCATTAGCAAAATCTGGGTATTTGGATTTGAACGAAATGGAGCGTGATTTGATAGCGGCATATGATTGTGTCGAACCTCGTGGCTATAATAAAACCAAAGGAAATGGTTATTAAAGTTGAAAAAAATAACCCTCAGAGCCTTGCGACTTTGAGGGTTATTGTATGTTTGATTTTAATCTTTTTCTTCGACCGTATTAAACCGCAGCGTTGTCTTCTCGACAGTTTTCTCGACAGTTTCACCGTTAACGATGTGGACTATGGAATAATCATTGATTTTGCTGACATCAACGTTCGTGTAGAAGAAATCAAGCAGCATCTGAATGAGATGCCGTAAAGCCGACATTCGGGTGCCAAAGCATGTAATGGTTCCTGATGTTTCGGATAAGACGCCGTAGTAGTCTTGCACATCTGTCATATCGATATCGATGAGCATGCCCTCACCGGTGCAGACGTTGTTTGCCAGGCCGTATTCCGGGCAGTGGATATCATGATTGATGAATGATTCAAAATCAAAATCTTCACCCGTCTGAGCCTTGTATTTGGCTTCAAATTCGGCTTTAGCCTTCTTGATGGCATCTTCATCCGGCGGAGCTGCAGGTTCGCCAAACATGCTCATAAACGGCGAGAATCCACCGTTAGCATTCGGCAGTCCGTTGTCATTTCTGACTTTGTTGTCGATTTCTGAAAGAAATGCTTCAAGACCACGCTGATAGAGATCGGCTTCTTTTGTTCTGGCGAAATCCAGGATACGATTAGACAACTTCATGTTGTCGAGAACATTCTGAACTTCGTCCTGACGGATTCTCTCAAAGGTGTTTGCCTGAAGATACTTTTTATCACCGGCAATGACGATGTACATGCCTTTGGTGAAATGATCGAAACCTGCCTGCGTCAATTTGATCTTCTTGAGCCTTCCGTTTTCAGTCCAGGTTTCGTAGTAAAGTTCGTCTCCTTCGGATAACGGAATAACCGTGTCGTCGGCTGTCTTTTTGAGACCAAAGGAACGATTGGTCCTGACTACACCGTGACCAATACTACATCCACGGCTGTAGCCATCAATATCAACATCCTTATCGATTCTACTCAGGCAATCTTCATAATGAATCATTTTGCGGCCAGACCATCCACAGAAGTTACAGTCGTATGTATAGCTGTTACTATGATACCAGCAGTTGTATGTCATGACCGCCCCGCACTGAGGGCAGATACTATAACCATCTACACTTCCCATAACATTTTCTCCTTTCGTGATTTATGTATTCATAATAGTATAAAAACGCTTGTAAATCAATTGAATTGCAATGAAATTGCAATTGAGTTCAGCGTGATTTCCCGCAATGATCATGATAATATATCTTGACAAACAGATTTATATCTATATATTATATATTATATGGAGATAAGATAGTTGGCATAATGATTTAATATGTCAGGAGGGAATAAACTATGGCAAAATTGGCAGGAAAACAGGCAAAGCCATCAGCTCCGGAAACAAAGAAACCTGAGCGCAAGTCAATCAGTGTAGACGGGCAGAATTTGTATTTGAAGATCAATAATTACAGCAATGGAAAACTTGCGATGTGCCTGGATCTGGAGAAAGAAGACGGCACGCCTTATGCGACTATTTCAAAGTGTTTTGGTAACTTTTATCGTGATGAGACATTTGTCCCAAATTGCTCTACTTTTATTGATACCAATAACTGTCCTCAATTTATGCTTCAGCCGGTGTTTGAAGCACTTGATGCACATCCGAGAACGGTGTTCGGGTCGCCATATACGATTCAGAGCGGATTCTGTGAGTATCCGATTTACGACTTTAACCCAAAGAAGCTGGAAGAGTATGATCCTGAAGGATTCAAGGCGTATCAGAAAGAGTATTCCGAGAACTTTTCGATTGAACAAAGGAATTTAAGCGTTGCAATGTTCGGCGGCGATTTCAGCGATGACTTCGACGACGAATTTAATGCGTAACTGATATGCAGAAAGGAAATGTGCTATGGGATTTCTTAGTAATTTATGTGCAAATCTTCGCGAGAAGGTCCAGGATAAGGCTGCTGCCGATGATTTAGCATTCAGAGTTCAACTGTATGAAACATCATACGAAGAGTCAAAATCTCGTAAGCCTCAGCTTCCTGATCTGGCAACAATGGCCGAGTTGAAACAGACCGATCTTGCTGGTTATGCTGATAAACTCGACGAATTGGCACATATGCGTTCATCTATTGATGCCGCATATGATAAAGCTAAAGAATTACAGGAGAAAGGCCTGTGCATCAATGTCGCAGATCCTGATGATGTAGCAGGTGCATATTACAAGGTCAGCGAAGCAGTACACGATGAATGGTGCAAGGCAAATACAGCAAAGTATTCTGATCCGGCAAGAGCAGATCGTCAGTGGCAGTTTTTATCGGCACAGGCGATTGGTTGGGATGAGTTCCGCAAGGACGCAAAGTATTCCGACATTGTTTTGACAGCAATGGGATATCCGTCCATTACGCAGAATGAGCGTGTCGGCGAGACCACTGTTGAAGAATGTGTTCAGGAAAGATACGAAGCACATGTGCTGGATTATCGCGCATTGCCTGATGAAGGTCGTATTCAGTATGAGCGTGACAGATGGGTGAGACTCACCGAAGAAAATGTGGCGAAATACGGCACCAAGAGCGAGCAGATTTTTGTCAGTGACATGCCTCGTGCTCCGAAAGATTATGACTATTTCAAAGGTGCATTGGATATTGATTATAATGAGCCGGCAGGGCTGACCTCTCATGATCGTCCTGATCGTCTGATAGTGGGTCATCCGTATGATGATAGTGATTTTCACGATTACCAGTATTTCACGCCTTCAGATGATGTCGAGAAGTGCATTGCACAGGCTGACGAAAGACTGATAGTTCGCAGAGCAGAAAAAGCACAGGAATTGTGCGCAAATATCGAAGCGACACCGGAAACAGATAAGCAGTTCGTGCAATAAGAAATGCGTATTTGATCAAAGCAAAACTCCCCTTAACATCTTGATGATGTGGGGAGTTTTTTGTATCTGATGATTATTGATCTGATACGCATAGCAGCTGTAATTTTATTCAAAGATTTCATTGGGAAAATCTTGATTTTTGAGCAGATTTGCGTATAATATGCGTTGTATATCATTTATTCAGAAAAGGGGGATACACATGTATGCGGGTCTTTAAACAGCTGTTATTTTTGATACTATTGTCTATAGATGTACTTAGTAATATCCCGGCAAATGATTTCCCAGAACAATCCATTACGGCATCTGTCGAAATGATAAGTGAGCCTGCTTCCGTGAATGCGCAGGCAGTCATGTCAAGTGATGTGATGATGGCGCATGAGATTGAAGACGACGCACCTGCAGATCCGACAAAGAGTATAAATGATTATTTTGCGCTATTTCCCCAGGGTGTGCAGGAGGCTTTTTATCTGGACGGTTGGAGTTATGAGAAATC
>Ga0247610_10001257_pt1 | contig 31793 bp, 28 predicted proteins | sample 174DNAGHGhighgp2_FD_193483 | JGI IMG/M metagenome (GOLD analysis project Ga0247610, IMG submission 193483) | Sheep rumen microbial communities from Palmerston North, Manawatu-Wanganui, New Zealand - 1742 DNA GHGhigh gp2 | ecosystem: Host-associated > Mammals > Digestive system > Stomach > Rumen...
TGGTTGGGACGATCCCCGAATGCCAACCGTCTGCGGTATGCGCCGTCGCGGCTATTCGTCGCAGAGTGTGCGTAACTTCATCAACGCCATCGGATATACCAAGTTCGACGCGCTGAACGACTACGCCCTGCTGGAGTCGAACGTGCGCGACGACCTGAACAAGAAGGCCACACGCGTTAGTGCGGTACTGGACCCCGTAAAGCTCATCCTGACCAACTATCCCGAGGGCAAGACCGAGGAGATGGAGGCTGTGAATAATCCTGAGAACGAAGCCGATGGCACACACAAGGTAACCTTCAGCCGTGAGCTGTGGATTGAGCGCGACGACTTCATGGAGGTGGCCGAGAAGAAGTTCCAGCGCCTGGCTCCAGGCAAGGAGGTGCGCCTGAAGAACGCCTACATCATCAAGTGTGATGAGGAACATCCCTGCGACAAGGATGCCGAGGGCAACGTGACGACTATCTACGCCACCTACGATCCTGAGACACGTAGCGGACAGCCCGGTGCCGACCGTAAAATCAAGGGTAAGACGCTGCACTGGGTGAACTGCCAGGATGCCGTCAAGGCTGAGGTACGCCTGTACGACCGCCTGTTCTCGATTGAAAATCCCGGTGCCGACGAGCGCGATTTCCGCGACCTGTTGAATCCCGACTCGCTGAAGGTACTGACCGAGTGCTACGTCGAGCCGTTCCTGAAAGAGAAGAAGGCCGGCGATTACCTGCAGTTCCAGCGCATCGGATACTTCACACCCGACCTTGACTCGACGGCTGAACATTTAGTCTTTAATAAAACGGTTGGACTTAAAGACACTTGGAAAAGGTAAAACGTAATGAGTAATGAGTAATTAGTAATGAGTAATTATGATATGTATATTCCCGGGAAAGTTTCTGTAAATTGTACACCTAACCAGTCCTGAATGATATCATAATTACTAATTACTCATTACTAATTTGCTAATGAACATCGACGAGGAATATTTCAAGAGCGAAGAGTTCCGGGATATCTTGGAACGATACGAAGCATCCATAAATGCGGGCAGCACCCCGTTTATGGATGCTGACGACTTTGTAGATATAGCAGACTACTATACCTGGCAGGGCGAAGACGAACAGGCCGAAAAGGCCATTGATTATGCGTTGGAACTTTACCCATCATCAACCCTACCCAACGTATTTATGGCCCGCAAGGCTCTGTCAATGGGCGAGATTGCAGAGGCTGAATTCTATGCCGATGAGATAGAGAACCACGACGACCCAGACTACCACTATCTGGTGGCTGAAATCAAGATAGCCAGTGGCGACATCGACGAGGCTGACGAATATCTGCGCGAATACAGCAAGAACGTCGACACCGACGAATACGAAGACTTCGTGCGCGACTGTGCCAACCTCTACATCGACTACGACCAAAGTGAAAAGGCTTACGAATGGATGATGCGCTCCAGGGGCGACGAAAGTGACGACTTCAAAGAGTTGATGGCCCGCACGTTGTTCGGATTGGGCAAATACGAAGACTCGGAACGCATCTTCAACGAGCTTATCGACCAGCACCCCTACTCCAAGCAATACTGGAACGCACTGGCATCGGCACAGTTCATGAACGAAGACTATTCGAACGCCATAACCAGTTCGGAATATGCTATCGCCATCGACCCGAATGATCCGGATGCCGTCAGTAGCAAAGCCAGCGGACTGTTTCGGTTAGGCAACTACGAACAGGCACTGAAATACTTTAAGATGTATAGCGAGTTGGTGCCTGACGATGAATTCGGGTTGCTGCACCAAGGCGTCTGTCTGGTCAATATGAACCGCAACGAAGAGGCCCTGCCCCCGCTACGGATGGCGCTGGCTGTTGCACCCAAAGACTCGCCATTACTTGCAAATATCTATCAGGAGTTGGCATTCTGCTATAGTGCTATGCACCAGGTAAAGCAAGCCTTGGAGATGCTCGACAAGACGGAGACACTTCCCTGCGACCATACGGACATGCTGGTAGTCAGGGGACACATCCTACTACAGAACGACCAGGTGAACAGGGCCGAAGAAGCCTTTAAGATGGCCATCATGAAGAGCGACAATTCGCCAGCTATTATGTTGCGCATCATTGTATCTCTCTACGACAACCGATACACCCAGGCCTGCTATCAGATGTTAGTGAAATTCTTTGCTATGGTGCACGAATACTACCCCGACTACAAGAGCGGCAATGCCTATATGGCACTATGCTGCTATGATCTGGGGCGCAGCGATGAGTTTATGAAATATCTGCGATTGGCCGTCGAGCAAGACCCCAAAGAAGCGCAAAGCGTGCTGTCGTGTCTGTTTCCGGAGGCTACACCAGTCAGGGACTACGTTCCCTACATGGAACAACGTCTCCACATCAGTCCGGAATAACGGAATCCTCGGAATATCGGTATAACGGAATAACGGAATAACGAAATAAAGAATAGAAAAAATGAATTTCATAACAACCCTCTTAGGCAATCTGAACTATGGCACCATCCTGTTTCTGATGCTGTTGGAAAGCACCGTAGTGCCCGTGCCCTCCGAATTCGTAGTAACTCCAGCGGCATACCATGCAGCAAGCGGACAACTCGACGTGTGGCTGGTCATTCTGTTTGCCACCATTGGCGCTGACCTTGGAGCCTCAATCAACTACATTGTGGCTTTATATGTTGGGCGTCCCGTCATCTATAAGTTCGCCAACAGCAAGTGGGGCAAGATGTGTCTGCTCAACCAAGAGAAGGTCGAGAAGAGCGAACGCTACTTCGACGAGCACGGCATCGTGGCCACACTGACCGGACGACTGATTCCCGGTATCCGCCATCTGATATCGATTCCCGCCGGACTGGCGCGGATGCACTATGGCAAGTTCCTTCTATACACCACCATCGGTGCCGGGTGCTGGCACGCTATCCTAGCCGGACTGGGATGGTATCTGCACACCATCGTGCCAGAAGACCAGCTAAACGACAAAATCAGCGAGTATGCCGAGTACATCAAACTCATCATCCTGGCCTTAGTCATCGCCGGAATCGTCTGGTTCGTAGTCAAAACTTACCTGAAGAAGAAAAAGACGACATAAAGGGCGCACAAATAGCGTTAAAACATCGTTAAAGCAGGAAATTCTATCGAGTATTTCCTGTTTTTTTTCTACTAACGGAAATAAATCGTCAAAAACATTTGGTCAATTCATCGATAATATCTAACTTTGCATCGACAAAAACAACAAATAGGGTCATTTAAGGCCCTTTATAATATAATAAGGTATATGAGAAAGAAGATTATTATTGCCTTGGCAGCCATGATGACGCTCGGCGTACACGCTCAGAAGAAGTGGACGCTGGACGACTGCATCAACTATGCCTTGGAGAACAACATCACCCTGCTTCAAGCTAAGTTGAGGAAACAGAGTGCCTCAGAAGACCGTAAGCAGTCGCAAGCTGCTCTACTGCCCACCCTCTCGGCATCGACTAATCAGAGCGTGGGCTACCGCCCTTGGACATCAGCAGGCACCATGACCGTCACAAACGGTACGGTGACAACCGATGTGAAGAAGACTTACTATAACGGCTCGTATGGCGTCAACGGCTCGTGGACCGTATGGAACGGTAACCAGAACATCAACAACCTGAAAAGGAGCAAGTTGACCGAGCAACAGGCTGAGTTGACCATCTTGGAAACGTCGAACTCCATTCAGGAGGCCATCGCCAAGCTCTACGTCCAGATTCTGTATCAGACGGAAGCCATCGAGGTGAACCGCCAGAGTTTGGAAACCAGCAAGAAGAACGAGGAGCGCGGACAGCAGATGGTGGAAGTCGGCAAGATGTCGAAAGCCGACCTTGCCCAGCTCTCCGCCCAGCGTGCTACGAGCGAGTATAACCTCGTGGAGTCGGAAAGCACGCTGTCGCACTACAAGCTGCAGCTGAAGCAATTGTTGGAAATTACCGATACCTCTGACTTCGATGTGGCCATCCCAGTCACTACCGACGACCAGGCGCTGGCAGAAGTTCCCGCCATGTTGACCGTCTACGAGGCAGCACTCACGAAGCGTCCTGAGATTCAGAATGCACAGTTGGACGTAGAGTCGAGCAACCTGCAGCTGAAGATTGCCAAGGCCGGCCATCTGCCCACTGTGAACATGACTGGCGGTGTGGGCACCTCGACCAACAGCATGTCAAGCAATGGTTGGGGCGAGCAGATGAAGACCAACTTTGACGCGTCGGCAGGCGTGAGCGTAACAATCCCCATTATCGACGGGCGCAAGGCAAAGACAGCCATCAACAAAGCCCGTATTGCTCAGGAACAGGCCCGTGCCGACTTGCTGGCCGAGGAGAAAGACCTCTATTCGACCGTTGAAGGCTTTTGGCTCGATGCCGTCAACAACCAGCAGAAATTCCGTTCGGCCAAGGCCAGCGTAGAAAGCGAACAGGCCTCGTACGACCTCTTGCAGGAGCAATTCAACCTGGGTCTGAAGAACATCGTCGAGTTGCTGACTGGCAAGGACAAGCTACTCACGGCCCAACAGAGCATGTTGCAGTCGAAATACCTCACTATTTACGCACTACAACTACTGAAGTTCTATCAGGGAGAGACGCTGAAGATATAAGAAGTTAGAGAAGTTAGAGAAGTTAAAGAAGACATCAAATATGAAGAACAAGAAATTATGGATGGGCATTGGAGCTGTAGTGCTCGTAGCCCTCGTTATCTGGCTGATGTCAGGTGGCAAAAAAGAAGAAAAGGTTGAGTTTGAAACCGCCAAGGTGGTAAAGCAGGATATCCAAACCTCAATTACCGCTACTGGAACCATCGAGCCTGTGACCTCGGTGACCGTAGGTACCCAGGTTTCGGGTATCGTTTCCAAACTCTATGTAGACTATAATTCAGAAGTAAAGAGAGGTCAGGTCATTGCCGAACTCGACAAGACCAACCTCATCAGCGAGCTGAACCGCGCTAAGGCAGACCTGTCGAGTGCACAGAGCACGCTGAACTACGAAACGGCGAACTACAACAGGTATAAGACGCTATATGAAAAGGGACTCGTATCGGCCAACGACTACGAAAATGCCCGACTGACCTACGACAAGGCCCGCCAGACGGTGGCTTCGAGCAAGGAGAACGTGCAGAAGGCACAGACCAATCTGGGCTATGCCACTATTACCTCACCCATCGACGGTGTGGTGCTCTCGAAATCTGTAGAGGAAGGACAAACTGTGGCCGCCTCGTTCAATACGCCTGAACTGTTCACTATCGCCCAAGACCTGACGGACATGCGCGTAATTGCCGACATCGATGAGGCTGACATCGGTGGTGTGAAGGAAGGCCAGCGTGTGAGCTTCACTGTCGACGCTTTCCCCGACGACAAGTTTGAGGGCGAGGTCACCCAGGTGCGCCAACAGGCCACGACAGAAAGTAATGTGGTGACTTATGAAGTCGTCATCAGTGCTCCCAATAAGGACCTGAAGCTAAAGCCAGGATTGACAGCGAACGTTACCATTTTCACGCTGGAGAAAAACAATGTTCTAGCTGCTCCCGCCAAGGCGCTGCGCTTCATGCCCAACGAGGCTTTGCTTTCGAAAGACCAGAAGATTGAGGACGTAGAGGCACCGACGAAGGTGTGGACCATGGAAGGCAATACTTTCAAGGCTCACGCCGTGCAGACTGGTACTACGAACGGTATCACGACGGAGATTGTCAGCGGCATCAGCGAGGGTACAGAAGTGCTCGTCGATTTCAAACTGAGCGGCGGCGATGCAGAAGAAACCGGTCAGCAGGCTCAGAACCCATTCATGCCTCGTCCGAGAAACAATAACAACAAACAGAACGGCGGAAACGGCCAAGCGCCCAAAAAGTAAGAACTATGGACGACAACAGAAAAGTAGTCATAGAACTGCAAAATGTGAAGCGCTACTTCCAGGTGGGCTCTGAAACCGTGAAGGCCTTGAGAGGCGTCTCGTTTAAGATTTACGAGGGCGAGTTCGTCACCATTCAAGGTACATCGGGATCAGGAAAGTCGACGCTGCTTAACCAATTGGGCTGTCTGGACACCCCTACCAGCGGAGAGTACTTCTTGGATGGCATCAGCGTGCGTACTATGTCGAAGACACAGCGTGCTCACCTGAGAAACCAGAAGATCGGATTCGTCTTCCAGAACTATAATCTGCTGGCGAAGACGACTGCTGTGGAGAATGTGGAACTACCGCTGATGTACAACTCTAAATACAATGCCCAGGAGCGTCGCGAGGCGGCCATCAATGCCTTAAAGGCCGTCGGGCTGGCCGACCGGCTGGAGCATAAGTCGAACGAAATGTCGGGTGGTCAGATGCAGCGTGTGGCCATTGCACGTGCGCTGGTAAATAACCCGGCAGTGCTGCTGGCCGACGAGGCAACCGGTAACTTGGATACGCGTACTTCGTTCGAGATGTTGGTGCTTTTTCAGGAGCTCTACAAGCAGGGGCACACCATCATTTTCGTGACCCACAATCCTGAGATTGCGGAATACGCTTCGCGCAATATCAATCTGCGCGACGGAAAGATTCGCGAGGATACCATCAATACGAATATCAAGTCGGCAGCTGAGGCACTGGCTGCCCTACCCCAACCTGTAGATGACTAAAGTCTTCGAAATAACGAAATGTCGAAATAACGAATTATGAATATATTAAACCTCTTTAAAGTAAGTCTGAAGGCTGTCGCCAACAACAAGATGCGCTCATTCCTCTCGATGCTGGGTATTATCATCGGTGTGGCAGCAGTCATCATCATGATGGCCATCGGACAGGGCTCGAAGGAAAGCATCCGCAAGGAACTGTCGACGATGGGCACCAACTTGCTGACCATCCGTCCTGGTGCTGATATGCGTGGCGGTGTGCGCCAGGACCCCTCGGCAATGCAAACGCTGAAGATGGCAGACTACGAGCGCATTATGCGTGAGAAGAAATTTGTGACGAAGGTGTCGCCTGAAGTTACAGCCAGCGGGCAGGTCATCTACGGCAATAACAATACGAACACATCGATGTACGGAGAGTCAGTAGACTATCTGGATATCAAACAATGGAGTGTGGAAGAGGGCGAATGCTTCACCGAGGAGGACATCAAGAAGGCCGCCAAGGTGTGTGTCGTCGGTGCAACCATCGTAAAGGAACTGTTCAACGGACACGACCCTGTGGGTAAGACCATCCGCTTCAAAAGCATCCCCATGCGCATTGTAGGTGTGCTGAAATCGAAAGGATACAACTCGTGGGGTATGGATCAGGATAATGTCATCATTGCCCCCTATACCACCGTCATGAAACGTATTGCCGCACAGACCTGGTTCTCGAGCATCGTCTGTTCCGCCCTGACGGAAGAACTATCGGACGCTGCTATTGAGGAACTAACACAAATATTGCGCGACAACCATAAGTTGAAGGGCGATGCCGACGATGACTTCACCATCCGTTCACAAGCAGAGATGATGGAAACCATGTCGTCGACCATGGACACCGTGACGCTCATCCTTGTCGTAGCAGCAGCATTCTCACTATTGGTGGCCGGTATTGGCATCATGAATATCATGCTGGTATCAGTCACAGAACGTACCAAGGAAATCGGTCTGCGAATGGCCGTAGGCGCTACAGGACCCGTCATTTCACTACAGTTCCTCATCGAATCGGTACTCATCAGTGTCACAGGCGGACTGATAGGCATCCTCGTCGGTTGTTCTGCCAGCGCCTTCTTGGGTTCCTTTGGAATGCCGTCAAGCGTTCCTGCATGGAGCATCTACGTATCATTCTTCGTGTGTGTGTGCATTGGCGTGCTCTTCGGCTACATTCCTGCCCAGAAAGCCGCTAACATGGATCCCATTGAGGCCATCCGCCACGAGTAGAATTAAGGAGTTAAAGAAGTTAGAGAAGTTAAAGGAGTTAAAGAAGTTATAGGCAGATAAAGCTATGATAAAAAAACGACTGAAGGTTTTCTTGCATGTGGCATTCTGGGCTTTCATGTTCCTGTCGCCCATGCAGTACATGAGAGGAACAGGCGCCTCCATGCTACATTATCTGATGAACTGTATGTCGCCTCTGTTGATGATGGTGGTATTCTATGCCAACTATAAGTGGCTGACACCTCGCTACTTCGTGGCTGGCAAGCACCGCTACTTCCTGATGATCAATTTGGCGATGATTATCACCTTTACCGCTATACTGCACTTTTGGATGGACTTCACCAATGAGGTTTTCCCACCCAATCCTGCTTTCTATCGCATACCAGACGGACTCGATACTTTTCTTTACGTAGTACGTGACATCATCAACTTCATGATTTTTGCTACAGCTGCGACCTGTCTGAAACTGGCACAACAATGGATGTGGGCAGATGAAGCCATCAAGAACGCAGAGAATGCCAAGGCTCATGCGGAACTAAGCAATCTGCGTAACCAGATTAATCCGCACTTCCTGTTGAACACGCTAAACAACATCTATGCACTCACCGCTTTTGATGCCCCTAAGGCTCAAGAAGCTATTCAGGAACTGTCGAAGATGTTACGCCACATTCTATACGACTATCAACAACCCACCGTCCCCCTAAAGGACGAGATAGAGTTTCTGCAGAATTACATCAACTTAATGCGCATCCGACTACCCCAATCTGTAGAAGTAAGCTCCCGATTCGATGTTGCTAATTCGGATTTAGAAATTGCACCAATGCTGTTCATCTCGCTTATCGAGAATGCCTTCAAGCATGGTGTCAGCCCCATCGAACCTTCGTTCATTCACATTACATTGGAGGCCGACGAACAACAAATCGTGTGTGACATTCGAAATTCAAACCACCCCAAAACGGCTGGCGACCATAGCGGACATGGAATCGGACTGCAACAAGTACAGCGCCGTTTGGAACTCTCATACTACGATAACTATTCGTGGCAGCGAGGAGTCAGCGATGACGGAAAGACATATTATTCCAAAATAGTATTAACAAAAACAAAGAACGACAATAACCATGATTATTAATTGCGCTATTATTGACGATGAGCCCTTAGCAGCTGGACTGCTCAAGAGCTATGTAGAGAAAACACCTTTCTTACACCTGATTGGTTCCTACGGTTCCGCCCTGGAGGCTATGAAGGAATTACGCGACCATCCTGCACAACTATTGTTTCTTGACATACAAATGCCAGAACTTTCAGGTATTGAATTTGCCAAGATTCTACCAAAGGATACCAAGATTATCTTTACAACAGCCTTCCAACAATATGCAATAGAAGGCTATAAGGTTGCAGCGCTCGACTATTTAATGAAGCCCATTTCATACGACGATTTCCTGAAAGCCTCGAACAAGGCGCTCGACTGGTTCAGCATAACTCAACGGCAACAGGCAACAGCCCAGGACCGTTTTATGTTTGTCAAGAGCGACTATAAGCTTATCCGCATTGCACTCGACGACATTCTCTACATAGAAGGTCTGAAGGACTATGTGCGCATCTATCTGGAAGACGGAACCAAGATTATGAGTCTGATGAACATGAAGAAACTAGAGGACTATCTGCCCCGTCCTGAATTCCTGCGCACCCATCGCAGTTATATTGTGCATATGACGAAGGCACAGCAGATAGATCGTTTCCGTATTGTTTTCGGAGAGGAATACATTCCCATCTCCGACTCGTACAAAGACGACGTACAGCAATTCTTTGATAACCATACATTGTCATAAAATGGAGAAAAAAAGTAACGACATATTACTCAAGAATGTCAACCTATTGTCAAAACTGACAGAACAAGAAGTGGGCATGATGCCTGCTGTCGAAGCCCCCCTGCCGTCAGTGGAACAGGTAAAACAGATTGTCACATTGGCAAAGAACATTATCTTTCCCGATTATTTCAATCAGCGTCAAACTGACGAGACGCTACGCTCGTACAACATTGGCGTACACATGCAGGAACTAGCACGCTTACTTGTCAAGCAAATAGCCCACGGGCTCCAGTTTTGTGAGGACTGCGAAACGATCAAAACCAAGCAGCAAGTGTATCAGGAAGCCGAACGTCTGACCTTAGAGTTTATCGATGCACTACCAGAAATCAAACGTCTACTTTATACTGACGTACAGGCTATGTTCGACAACGACCCCGCTGCACGAAACTACGGCGAAGTTATCTTCTGTTACCCCGTGGTGAACACGATGACGCACTACCGCATCGCTCACAAACTGCATGAATTGAATGTGCCCGTCATTCCTCGTATCATCACCGAGCAGGCACACTCAAAGACAGGTATTGACATTCATCCCGGCGCACAGATTGGCGAATACTTTGCCATTGATCACGGCACGGGTGTAGTCATTGGGGAAACGACTATTATTGGTAACCATGTGACGCTATATCAGGGTGTAACTTTAGGTGCCAAGAGTTTCAAATACGACGAGAACGGCAATATGCTAAACGTGCCTCGCCACCCAGTACTCGAGGACTACGTAACGGTCTACTCCAACGCCTCGATTCTCGGACGCATCACCATTGGACATCACTCGACGATTGGTGGTAACATTTGGCTGACTCATAGTGTGCCTCCCAATTCACGTATCCTTCAGTCAAAGGCTGTTGATGCGTCTTATGAAGGAGGATTGGGTATTTAAAAGAATTATGACAAGTAATGGACAAAAGAAAGAGACTTCCTTAATTGGAAGCCTCTTTCTTATTATTGAGAACCTTGGCAAACTCGCCGCTGGCCTTAACGCTGTCGCGGTCGGATGTGCTACGTGTGAAGGAACGTGTCCAATAGCCCCAGTCAAAACTGCTATCATAGCGAAGGTTGAAACGAATTTCACTTGACGTTCCGTCATCCATGTAGCCAGAGAAATTGTAGGCGCTAAGCGAATAGTCGTAGATGTAAACATCGTTCCAACTGTCTGCATAATGGATGATGATTTCACCATTAACCACCTCCCATTCGAAGGGACAATAATAATAATCGTCGTAGATGCTGTAGAGATTGTAATCAACCTCGTAGCCCCAGCCTCCGTACCTATTATCACGCTCAAAATAGATGGTAGTACGATAGCTGTCGCCCGAGATTCCGAAACGATCGTACATATAGGTGTCGATATATCCCGTCCAAGTTCCCTCCAAAGTACGGGCTTCTTCGCGATCCTCGATATCGTCATAATAGCTAACCTCGCAGCTCATGAACATCGTAGTAGCAACCAGTGCCATTGTCATCACGGTCAGGTAGGTAAATAACTTCTTCATAGTCGTTGTCATTTTATAGGGTTCAACTTTTGTTTTATTTCTCGATGCAAAGATAGAGATATTATAACGCTTTCACAAGTAGTTTTTCCTATTTTACCATAGGGTTTTTCCTATTTTTGAAGAAAATATCCCTCTGAAGTGAAAATTTTTGAAAAAAAACATTGTCAGTTCAGAAAAAATTCTTAACTTTACAACGTCAAATCTAACTAATAATTAAGAAAGAACGATTTCTTTTCCATTATTAATACTATCATTAGAAAGCACGAAGCGACACGATTGTGAAATCCTGTCGCTTCATTTAATTTATGCTTCGCTGTCCTCCTCTTCTACTTTCTTTCCAAATTCCGGATCAATTTTCAGGAACCACGTAACGACATAAGTCAGAGAACATGCTGCTACCACGATAAGGAAGAATGTCTGATAGCCTACCGACTCTTGCAAGGCACCAGCGAACAATCCCGGTATCATCATCGACAATGCCATAAAAGCAGTGCAAAGCGCATAGTGCGATGTCTTATGCTCACCCTGACTATAATAAATAAGGTATAGCATATAGGCAGAAAAACCAAAGCCATATCCGAATTGCTCAATGAAAACACATATATTTACAATCAGCAGACTACTTGGCAAAACATAGGAGAGATAAACATAGACCAAATCAGGTAACGTAATAGCCATCACCATAGGCCACAACCAGCGTTTCAGTCCGTCGCGACTGGCGGCTATACCTCCAAGAATTCCTCCCAACGTCAATCCTATAACACCCACAGTCCCTTGCACCAATCCATATTCGCCATCACTCAAACCGAGACCGCCATTATGCCCGGCGTCTACCAGAAATAGTGCACTGACCTTGGCCAACAGACCTTCTGGCATACGATAGAACAGCATGAAACAAATGCCTGCCCAAACTTGGGGTTTCTGGAAAAAAGTTACGAGCGTCAGCTTAAACTCATTCAGTATTCCACTGACTGTTTTCTGCATCTTCTCACCATCCTCAGAGGGTTTGGGTAATGCCCAGCTGTGATAGAGCCAGAGGGCAATAAAGAGACCTGCCATCAAGTAAAACACCAGGCTCCACGAATAGCGGATGTTTCGGGTGAGCACCTGTAAGACACCAGCCAAACCTACCAACAAACCAGAAGAGAAAATAGTAGCTATACGATAAAAGGTAGAACGAATGCCCACGAAATAAGCTTGTTCATGCTGGTCAAGTCCGAGCATATAGAAACCATCTGCAGCAATATCGTGAGTAGCACTGGAAAAGGCCATCAACCAGAAGAAGCAAAGTGACCCCTGCAACCACCATGGACCAGGAATCGTAAAGGCCACACCAGCCAAGGCTGCACCTATCAGCAGTTGCATGGTAATAATCCACCAACGCTTGGTGCGTAACATGTCGACAAAGGGACTCCATAAGGGTTTGATAACCCAGGGCAGATAGAGCCATGAGGTATACAGAGTGATATCGGTGTTCGACAGGCCAAGTCGTTTATACATGATGAGCGAAATGGTCATTACTGCTACATAGGGAACACCTTCTGCGAAATAAAGGGTGGGTACCCAAAACCAGGGATTTCGTTGTTTCATTTGTTTCTTTTATTGATTTCAACAATGTCGATATTTCTTCATTTAATAGATTCGTTTGATTTCCGCATGACGATAGTAATGCAACAGAATCTGTTCATAAGTATACCCTTGCTGACCCATTACAGCGGCACCAATCTGACAAAGGCCTACCCCATGCCCCCAACCTTTTCCATGCAAACGGAAACCCGTGGGCGTTTTCTCAACGTCAAAGGCAGAGCTGTAGAGATGGCTCTCGCTAAGGGCACGACGTATCTCCAATTCCTTACCAATCGTAAAGGACTTTTTCGTCCCAATAATCTTTAGTTTCCAAATACGTCCGCTCTTGCCTCTCTCCACAGGAATCAGGTCTGTTATTTGACCAAAATCATCCTTCAATTTTTCTTTAACAAGTTTCGAGAGTTCTTCAGTGGTATACTCCACCGTCCAGCGATAGAAATCGTTCGTCTCCTGATCGTAATCGTTTAGCACCTGCGCAAGCACCTCCTTGTCGTCAGTGTTACAGAAGGGATCATCGACACTAACCAGATAGGGTTTGGGCGTATCTTCCCAGCAATACTGGAACTCTTCTGTCACACCGCCACAGCATTTTGAGAAGCGGGCATCACAGATTTCGTCTCCATAGCAGAGAATCTGACCACGAGTAGCCTTTAATGCCTGCTCAACATTCTTGCTCGTCTGTCTGGTAATACCCTGATAGCGCTGACAGTGGTCATCGGCACAGACATCAAAGATGGTATGGTCTTCACGGTCGTACCAACGAATCAACTCGTCATCTTTCTTGATAAACGAGAAGAACCCATTCTTCTGTTCCTGACTATCTTCTCTGCGACGCATCTGAGCCAAGAGCCACGAACGACTGATGACTGCATGAGCCTTCAACAGTTCCAAACCTGCCGTAGCTTTCATCTCGCTGGAAATAACCGAAGCCAGATATTTTTCTACAGGCAACTCGTTAATAGCCGTTATCTGATCTGACTCTACCACCAACCTCAATGTTCCTAGGAAGGTCTGTGTCTCTTTGCGTTCCCAATGGAAGTTCACACCTATCGTTACATCATACAACGAGAACGAAGCGTCAGAACTGGAAGGAGTAAACGCCAACTCACGGTACTGGTTTCCATTCCACAGGATACCTCCTTCCGAAAATTCTACCATCTGCTTTCCCTCGATAGTCTCGCCCTTAGCAGTATAGGGGGCATTCAACGAAAACTCAATTTTCTGACCACTGACAATACCCACTGCGACATTAGGCTGTTCCTTCATCTTCGGACTTTCAACCTTAAATTTTTGGTTCTTCACACGCTCAACAACCTGTTGCACCTGCTCCTGCGTCAGCGACAACTCACGATAGATGTCAAGAATAAGTTCTGGCGTTACCCGACGGAAATCTTGTTCCCGAGGCGTAATGATAAGGCCACCCATATCAACAGCACCTGGACTGATGATATACTGGTTGTCGCCCGTGGCCGTATAGCACTCGGGACGGTGCTTCCTGCGAGGCAGTACCACACTGAACACGATATCACCCGATTTCCACATAATGATGTTCATCATCGCCTCTGTCTGATCTTCAGCAAGTGGCAGACAGTCGTAGAGTCTTCGGAACAGACGCTCGCCTATGCTCTGACTATGGCTACGAATGACAAAAGCCGCAGCGGGGTAGTCGGCCACCAGCCAAACACCATTATCTTCATCATCTTTGACGACTTCCACCAAATTACGACTCAATCGTTGCCACGACTGTTGCAAAGGCAGACAACCACTACTGACGGCTTGCAGATGAGCATGATCGGGGGCAGAAGCGCCACAATGCGGACCATTATATAATAAGGTCAAGTCCGTATTGAGTTCTGATAATTTCAGCATCTCGCCATACATAGGCAGAATACGTTGCGGCTGGTGTTTTAACGTAGGCAGCGTAAAATGAACCGGCAAAATGGGGAACGGATTAACTAACAATTCGTATTTTCCGTCAATCAAACGATGCATCTGTTCCTGCGGACGATTCTTAGCACACAGAAAACACGGACGCTCAGCAATGGACTTGGCATCAATCTTAGCACCCGTAGAACCTATTCGTGCTGGATTCCATTGAGCTTGTAACGTGATGGTATCAGTCACCAGTTCGCGCGTTTCAACATGTTGCAGGTCACGATAGCGCTGACGTACATCAGGCCAAGTCTGCAACTGACGATGGAAGAATCGGAAAACAGATGATTCCGGCGACGCTTCACCCCTACCCTGTAGCATCTGCCGACGAGCTGCAAGCTCAATAGTTCGCAAACGGTCTTTATACAGATTATTGGCATTTATCTTCTCAATGGAAAGGGCAGCATCAGAATTGCCACCCCAACGACGACAGAGATATAATTCCGTAAAGATGCGTCCTATGCGATAATGGCGCGAGAATTGAAGTCCCAAAGCATAATCCTCGCCGTACGACGTATTGGGAAAACCTATGCTACGAAGTAATGGAGTAAAAAACGCACGAGGAGCACCCAAACCATTGATTCTCAATGCATTATTAGGACCGTTCTCGTCAGTCCATTCCTGATGGGCAATAAGTCCGGGAGGCAGTGTATTCAACTCAAAATCACACATCCGATAAGAACCTATGACCATAGCTGCCTTTTGCTTGTAGAAGGCATCGACAATAGTCTGCAGCGTCTTCGGAGAAGAATAGAGGTCGTCACTATCCAACTGAACAGCAAAACGTCCGCAACACTCACTATAAACGGCTTCATTCCAACAACCGCCAATACCAAGATCAGTACGTTCAGGAACTATAACGTGCAGTTTGTCGCTATGTGATTGTAATAGACCGGACAGTATTTCTGCCGTTCCGTCTGTCGAGTGGTTATCCACTACGATGACATTATATTTGAACGAGGCCTTTTGCGACAAAGCACTCTCCACTGCATCCTTGATGGTTTTCACACGATTGAACACCGGAATAACGACAGAGGCTTCCACATCAAAGGTCTGTTCTTCGAAATCCACTTCCTGATACTGGGTGGTATCCACCAAAGCACCGATTTCACGCAGATGGGCCGTACAGGCCTGTTCCATCTCTATTTGTACTTCACGGTTGGCAGGATTCACATAGTCGAATTGTTTTTCGCCAGAGACACGGAGGTCTCGTTCTTCTTCCGTATACAAAAACTCGTTCAGATGGAACAAACACCCTTCACGACTTAAGAAAAGCTGGAAATCATAGAAACCTGCATAGCGATAATCGGCCTCACGGTCAGTAGTAGCATACTTATGAAGCAGTGAGGTACGAATCAACAGTAACGATCCGAAATCGAAATCATCGCGCAACGAACCATATTGATAGTCTATCACAGCATGGCGTTCCACAACACCATTTTTTATCTCATACCGATCTGCATACACCATTGCTGCCCCTGTGTCACTGGCCACAGCCATCATTCGTTCCAAAGCTCCTGCGCCAAGCGTCACTGCCACAGGCTTGAGTTGCAGCAGAACATAGTCGGAAGTGGCTTTCTCGGCCACATACATGAGGAAGCGAATACTATGCAAAGGGATATCTTGAATATAATAAAGGCCTCTCACTGACGTACTCTTTTCTAACTCAGCGGCCAAAGCACCGGTTATCTGCTCGTCACGACAAGCCAAAAAGCAATCTGTTTGATGTATCATTGTTCTGTTTTCGTTAATTTTAGCTGCAAAGATAGCATTTTTCTTATGAAACGCCAAAAAAATTTGGTATTTCTCTCGATTTGTAGTAACTTTGCACCCATGAATCCACAAAAGAAACGCCTTTTGGGATTGACTCCGATAGAGCTAACGGCTGTTGTCGGAAGTTTGGGTATGCCTGCCTTCACAGCCAGGCAGATTTCTCAGTGGCTCTATGACAAACACGTGAGAAGCATTGACGAAATGACCAATATCTCGAAACAGAACCGCGAACGACTCTGCGCAGAATACGAGGTAGGCGCCTTGACACCCATCGATTGCCAACGGTCTAAGGACGGTACTATCAAATACCTCTTCCCCGTATGTTGCGATAGTATCGTAACAAACAAAACAGAGCGCTTCGTCGAAACTGTTTTCATTCCAGACCACGATCGTGCCACACTTTGTGTATCATGCCAGGTAGGCTGTAAGATGAACTGTCTGTTCTGTCAGACAGGAAAACAGGGATGGCAAGGCAATCTGACTGCGGCCGATATCTTGAACCAGATCTATGCGTTGCCCGAAGTAGACCGTCTAACCAACATCGTCTTTATGGGACAAGGCGAGCCGATGGATAATCTGGATGCAGTTCTGAGGGCTTGCGAAATCATGACTGCCGACTGGGGATGGCAATGGAGCCCCAAACGAATTACGGTTAGTTCAGTAGGCGTAAAGAACAAGCTAAAGCGATTCCTCGACGAGAGCGAATGTCACATCGCCATATCCATGCATTCGCCCCTGCACGAACAACGTCTGCAACTCATGCCCGCAGAGAAGGCAATGTCTCTACAAGAAACTATTGCACTGCTGAAACAATACGACTTCACTCATCAGCGCAGATGTTCTTTTGAATACATCTGCTTTGGAGGATTGAACGATTCTCCCATGTATGGCAGAGAAATCGTCAAGCTTTTGGACGGTCTGGAATGCCGTGTAAATCTCATTCGTTTCCACGAAATCCCCCATGTCGACCTGCCTGAATCTGACGAGACCCGAATGGAAGCCTTGCGCGACTATCTGACCCATCACGGCATTACCACCACCATACGTGCCAGCCGAGGGCAGGACATCTTTGCCGCTTGCGGCCTGTTGTCAACAGCTAAACAACAAAATCGAAATAACGACATAACGTTATAACGTCATAACGAAAAGAACAAAAAAATGGAACAAGAAAGAAAAATACGCGTAGCTATCACGCAAGGAGATACCAATGGTGTCGGTTACGAAGTGATATTCAAGGCCTTTGCAGACCCGACTATCCTCGAACTTTGCACACCCATCATTTATGGTTCGCCCAAAATTGCCGCCTACCACCGCAAGGCTCTCAACATCGATACCAATTTCAGCATCATCAACAATGCTGACGAGGCTCGCGATGGACGTGTCAACTTGCTTAACTGTTTCGACGACGAGGTTAAAGTGGAATTGGGCCTGCCCTCCACAGAAGCCGGCTCTGCTGCTCTCAAGGCCCTCGACCGTGCCATGACCGACTTCCGTTCCGGACTTTATGACGTGTTGGTCACAGCACCCATCAACAAAGCCACCATTCAAAGTCCTGGATTCCACTTCCCCGGACACACGGAGTATATTGAAACCAGCGTGGGCGATGGGCAGAAAGCGCTGATGATTCTGATGAACGAGACATTACGTGTGGCACTAGTAACGACACACCTGCCTATCAAAGACGTTGCGAAAGCCATTACCAAAGAGGGAATCATCGAGAAAACCACCATATTCCACACAGCATTGAAACGCGACTTCCGCATCTCGAACCCACGCATTGCCGTGTTGGCACTTAACCCCCATGCCGGCGACGACGGATTACTCGGACAGGAAGAAAAGGAAATCATATCTCCCGCCATCGAGGAACTGGCAGGAAAGGGCATTCAGGCATTTGGTCCCTACCCCGCAGACGGTTTCTTCGGCTCCGGGGCTTACGACCACTTCGACGGTGTGCTGGCTATGTATCACGATCAGGGCCTGGCCCCCTTCAAGACTATCGCTTTGGAGAGTGGCGTCAACTATACTGCCGGACTTCCTATCGTGCGTACTTCCCCCGATCACGGAACAGCTTACGATATTGCCGGACAGGGCAAGGCCGACGAAAATTCCATGCGTCAGGCCATCTACACAGCCATTGATGTCTTCCGCAACCGCCAGAACTATGACGAACCACTGAAGAACCCTCTGCCCAAACTCTTCCACGAAAAGCGTGAAGATGGCGACAAAGCTCGCTTTGCTGTCCGTCCGAAAGACCAGTTCCGCAAGGACAAAGACGAGGAAAAAGGCGAAACGAAGGGTGAAATGGCGCCAAATAGTTAAATTTCTGCCAAAGTGTGCCATTATGTCAGATTTTCTTTGTACCTTTGCGGCCAAAATGGCCGCGACCCTGCTCACACTCGGCAAAATGAGGACACGTCCTCTTTTGCTCTCGTTTAATCGCAGCCTTGCATAAAATGAAGACTACCGAACTTCAGAACATTAAACAGCGTTACAACATCGTAGGTAACTGCGAGGCTCTGAATAACGCATTGGACGTCGCCCTCAAGGTGTCGCCCATTGACCTTAGTGTGCTGATAATCGGTGAAAGCGGTGTGGGTAAAGACATCCTGCCACGCATCATTCACGACAACTCTCCACGCAGGCGAGAGAAATATTTCGCCATCAACTGCGGAGCCATCCCTGAAGGCACCATCGACTCTGAACTGTTCGGACACGTAAAGGGTTCATTTACAGGGGCCATCAACGACTCACAAGGTTATTTTGGAGTCGCCAATAAGGGTACGCTCTTCCTCGACGAGGTGGGCGAATTGCCTATGGCTACACAAGCACGCTTACTGCGTGTGCTGGAAAATGGCGAATACATTCCCGTAGGCGGTACGGAAATTCGCAAGACTGACGTTCGCATCGTTGCCGCTACAAACGTCAACATACAGAAAGCCATCAGCGAGGGACGCTTCCGCGAGGACCTGTATTACCGTCTCAATCAGGTACAAATTCAGATGCCAGCCCTCCGCGACCGCGGCGAGGACATCGTACTGCTGTTCCGTCTCTTTGCCTTGCAAATGGCAGAGAAATACCGGATGGACAAAGTCGTTCTGACTGACGAGGCCAAACAGATGCTGATGCGTTACAAATGGCCGGGAAACATCCGCCAGTTGAAAAGCATCACGGAACAGCTCTCTATCCTCAGCACGGAGCGTACCATCACACCTGCCATCCTTTCGCAGTTCATTCCGCAGGACCAGGAGACGACGCAACTCGCCACCATTCATAAAGACGGCGACCACTCCTTTGAAAACGAACGGGAAATTCTCTATAAGATTCTCTTTGAGTTGCGTTCCAATGTGAACGACATGCGACGCGAAATGACCTCGCTGAAGAAGCAGATGGAGGACGTACAGGTTGCTGCACCCGTATCAACAGCAGCCCCATTGCCTACGACCCAACTCGCACCCACTAACCTCTCACCTCTTACCCCTCACCTCTCGCCTCTAACCTCTGCTGAGGATGCCGAGGCGGAAGAGTATGTAGAGCCGGCACCCGAACTGGAGAATCTGAATGTCAACGAGTGGAGTCGCCAAGCACTCGAGAAAGCCCTCGACCGCAATGGCGGCAATCGCAAGAAAGCGGCACAGGAGCTGGGCATTAGCGACCGGACACTTTATAGAAGACTGAAACAATATGGACTGGACAAATAATCTTCGCCTGACTCTCTGTGTGGCAGTCGTTGCTCTACTGTCTGCGTGTTCCGTAAGCTATAAGTTTAACGGAGCCAGCATCGACTACACCAAGACGAAAACCATTCAGATTGCCGAGTTCCCCATTCGTTCCAGTTATGTCTGGGGACCTATGGGCCCTATGTTCAATAACGAGCTGAAGGACCAGTTTGCCAACCACACGCGCCTGTCGCAGGTCAAGCGTAACGGTGACTTGAAGATTGAAGGCGAGATTACCCAGTACCAACAGCGCAATAAGTCGGTAAGCTCAGAAGGCTATTCTGCCCAAACGGAACTCTCCATCACCGTCAATGTGCGCTTTACTAACAATGTGAACCACAACGAGGATTTCGAACGGACATTTACGGCTGCACAGAGCTACGAGACCACACGCTCGCTGAATTCCGTTCAGGAAGAGCTCGTCTCCCAGATGTGTAAGGACATCTGCGAACAGATTTTCAATGCTACTGTGGCGAACTGGTAATCATGCGGGCTAAAGCCCTAAATAATAAAATAATAAATAAGAAATAGAAAATAAATAATGGAAATAACGGAACTGATAGAACACCCTGAGCAGATGAATCGCGACACGCTTTACGAGTTGCGCTCCATCTTGGCGTTGCATCCGTATTTCCAGACGGCACGTCTCCTCATGTTGCAGAACCTCTATCTGCTTCACGACTCGTCCTTCGACGAGGAACTGCGCCGAGCAGCCATCTACATCACAGACCGCAAGACGATTTTCCAGATGATTGAGGCTGCACACTACCAGTTGCGCCAGCAACTCACTGAAGATACCAGTACAACTCGTTCTACGAGTCCCTCAAGAACCATCGACCTCATCGACAGTTTTCTCGACTCTGTTCCTCAGGAAGAGGCCGAAGAGCAGGGCCAGCGCAAGCCGACTCCAGCCGATGCATCAGTCGACTACGTATCCTACCTCCTGGCGACTGCAGGCGAAGAGCAACCAACCACAAAGACTCCTCAAATGAAGGGAGAAGAACTCATTGACACATTCCTCGAACAAGAGCAAGGGCGCATTATGCTCAGCGAACTGCCACAAGGCCCTGAAGAGGAGCCAACAGAAACAGCTGGTGGCGAAGGGGCTGAAGAGGAAGTCGAAGAGGAATACTTTACGGAGACACTGGCCCGCATCTACATCAAACAGGGACATTATCAAAAGGCTTTAGGCATCATCAGCCGACTCTCGGAACGCTATCCGAAGAAGAATGCCTACTTTGCCGATCAAATGCGATTCTTAGAAAAATTAATAATAAACAGTAATAACAAAAACAAAAAGTAACATGTACACATTATTTGTAATTCTTATTGTGATTGCAGCCGTACTGATGATTGGTATCGTGCTGATTCAAGAGTCTAAGGGTGGTGGTCTGTCGTCAAGCTTCGCAGGCTACAACCAAGTTGCCGGTGTTCGCAAGACTACCGATTTCATCGAGAAGGCCACATGGGCACTTGCTGCCGCTATGGTTGTCATCAGCGTTATCTGCGCTTGGGTAGCTCCCACAGCAACAGCCGATAGCTCTGTCATGGAGAACATCGAGAACCCTGTCACCAATCCTAACAATCTTCCTGGATTCGGTGCCAGCCAGCAGAATGATGCTGCTGCTCCTGCTCAGGATGCTGCCGCTCCCGCCGCTGCTCCTACAGACTCTACCAAGAAGTAAGCAAATCTTCCTGTAAAAGAAATACGGGGCGTTCCTTAGGTGGAAACGCCCCGTTTTCTTTTGTATGTAAAAAAAGGATAAAAAGCAAGCAGAAAGTTTGCACGAATGAAACCTTTTTCGTAACTTTGCACCCGCAATTGGAAACAGAGGGGCGTAGCCCAGTTGGTTTAGAGCGCTTCAGTCACATTGAAGAGGTCCCCGGTTCGAGCCCGGGCGTCCCTACCAAAGCAAAAAGAAAGAGACTCCCAACGGAGTCTCTTTTCTATTGATCGTTCATTTCGTTATAACGTTATACCGTCATAACGAAATAACACCATTTACTTCGCATACGCCACAGAGCGTGTCTCGCGAATGACGGTAATCTTCACCTGACCAGGATAGGTCATCTCGTTCTGAATCTTCGATGCGATCTGTCCGCTCAGTGCCTCCGTCTCAGCATCGTCCATCTTGTCGGCGCCGACGATGACACGCAGTTCACGACCAGCCTGGATAGCATAGGTCTTCGTCACACCGGGATAACTCATAGCAATGGCCTCCAGGTCGTTCAGACGCTTGATATAAGCCTCGACAATTTCACGACGGGCACCAGGACGGGCACCCGAGATAGCATCACAAATCTGAACAATGGGAGCCAACAGCGTCTGCATCTCCATCTCGTCGTGGTGTGCACCAATGGCATTGCAGATATCGGGCTTCTCCTTATACTTCTCGGCAATCTTGGCACCATAGATGGCGTGTGGATCGTCTGTGTCCTCATCGGGCACCTTACCGATATCGTGTAACAGTCCTGCACGCTTAGCCTTTTTCGGATTCAAACCCAGCTCAGCAGCCATCACTGCACACAGATTGGCTGTCTCGCGGGCATGCTGCAACAGGTTCTGTCCATACGAAGAACGATACTTCATCTTACCGATGATACGGATCAGTTCAGGATGCAAGCCGTGAATACCCAAGTCGATGGTCGTGCGCTTACCAGTCTCGATAATCTCGTTCTCCAACTGCTTCTTAACCTTGGCAACCACCTCCTCAATGCGTGCGGGGTGAATACGTCCGTCAGCCACCAGCTGGTGGAGTGCCAGTCGACAGGTCTCACGGCGAATGGGGTCGAAGGCCGAGATGACGATAGCCTCGGGAGTGTCGTCAACCACGATCTCAACGCCACAGGCAGATTCCAAGGCACGGATGTTACGGCCCTCACGACCAATGACGCGGCCCTTGACGTCGTCGTTGTCGATGTGGAACACCGATACGCTGTTCTCAACAGCAGTCTCGGTAGCTACACGTTGAATGGTCTGAATGATAATCTTCTTGGCCTGGGCATTGGCATTGAGCTTGGCCTCGTCCATGATTTCGTTGATGTAAGCAGCAGCATCGGTCTTGGCTTCGTCCTTCAACGACTCTACCAGTCGGCTCTTGGCCTCTTCGGCCGACAGTCCGGAGAGTTCCTCCAGCTTGGCACGTTCCTGCATCTGCATCTTCTCCAGTTCTTCCTGCTTCAGCGTCATCAGCTTCTTCTCGTTGTCAATACGGTTCTGCTGGTTGTCGAGCTCATTCTTGCGACGTCCCAACTCTTCCTGACGCTGGTTCAACGATATCTCACGCTGTTTCAGTTTGTTCTCGCTCTGCTGGATATGCTGGTTGCGCTGTTGCACCTCCTTCTCCAGCTCGGCTTTCTTGTTCAGGAATTTCTCCTTCACCTCCAGGAGTTTCTTCTCCTTGATTACTTCGGCCTCCTTCTTGGCGGCACCAATCATTTCATTATATTTTCCCTTCGCTACGAAGCGGAAAATCATAAAGCCACAGAACCCACCTACAATGAGGGCTGCAGCAATTAGAATAATACCAACGATAATGTTCATAAATGTTCTTAGTCTGTATATATGTTAATGTTCTCTTACTTCTCCTCACCGAGGGCATCCTCGATTTCGCGGGTCAACTTAGCAAGAACATTATCATAGGGCGAGGTATCATTATGCGAACGCTCCTTCTGATACATCAGCGCAATATCAATCAAAGTCATCAGCGCCACTGTATGATCACTCTTGCGCCCTTTATATGCCTGTGCATAGGCATTGTAGCGCTCAGTGATGAGCTTGGCTGCAGCACGATAGAATTCTTCGTCGTCACGATTGATGACAACTTCTATTTCTTCATCGTAAACATGCAACTTGATATGTAATCTGTCCTGTTTCTGTTCTGGCATAGCATATTCTCCTTACTGATTTTCATCGCTGAGGATGGCAATGCATTTGTTGACGTCACGAATCAGCTTCGACAACCGTTCCTTGGCACCTTCCAGGTCACCATCGGTAATCTCGATCATCTTGGCCATTTTCAGGGAGTTGTAGTCTGACTGCTGTTGATCCAGCTTTTGGCGCAACTGTTTCATGTCTTCTTCGTTCTTTTCCAACATTCCGTACAAATCCTGATTCTCCTTCTTCAACTCTTGAAATCGGAGAATCATCTGTCGGACGCGAGTCTCGAACGACGCTATAGCCTTTTCATTAGCTGTCATACCTACTTCTCTTTATTCTACAAAGGTAGACATTTTTAGTTAAGAATTAAGAATTAGAATTAAGAGTTTACATTCTGTTAACATAGTTTAACCACTACCCCTCTTTTTTTCTTAACTCTTAACTTTTACCCCCTACCCTGTGTCTTATTCCTTGACGCGCGGTTCTTTTTTCGCCAACATCACTACTTTGTAGACGAAGTCGGTAGTCCACTCCTGCGAGAAACCCAGCTTCTGGGCATACTGGCGGATAGCCACCACGGTCTTCATGACACCGGCGTCCGTAAAGTCGTTCTTGGTGAAGATGTCGTTCACCGTCTTCTCCGTCATCGTACGGATGGCACTCTTGAAGAAGCTGGGCAGACGGAGTTTGAACTTCATCAGATTGCCCGTCAGCATCATCAGATCCTGGGTGAAGCCCGAAAACTGATACATGTAGGTCTGAATGTCCTGCGGCTTCTTGCAGCGCTTCTTGATGCTCTGGTCAATCTCCTTCGTGAAGTCGTCGTCCATGCCGTAGATTTCCTTTAGCATCTTCTTGCACTTCGACTTCTCTGCCAGTCCTAACTTGTTATTTTGTGTAGGCACCTTCAGGGTGGTCTTGAACACACGCAAATCGGGCAATGCCGCCATATTGCTGATACCCAGATCGGCAGCCATCACCGCTTGGAAATACACACGGATCAGCGTCATGAAATCTTCCATGCCGCCAGCCTTCTGTTTACCGTCCTTTTTCCCAAATAATTTTGAAAATAATCCCATATAATTATTGAACGTTTAGTGTTTAATATTACGGGACACGATAGTCCCAATCTTAAAAATTTGGTGCAAAATTAATTATTTTCGGCAAACTTACCAAATGTTTGATGATTATTTTGTACCTTTGCCTGCAAATAGTCACAATAATAAGTAAATAGTATGAAAGGAATTGTATTAGCAGGCGGTAGCGGCACACGTCTCTACCCAATTACAAAAGGTGTATCGAAGCAGCTGATTCCCATCTTCGACAAGCCCATGATCTACTATCCCATCTCTACGCTGATGCTGGCTGGCATCCGCGAGATTCTCATCATCTCCACCCCCTACGATCTGCCAGGCTTCAAGCGCCTCCTGGGCGATGGTTCCGAGTTGGGCGTACGCTTCGAGTACGCCGAACAGCCCTCTCCCGACGGACTGGCTCAGGCCTTCATCATTGGTGAGCAGTTCATTGGCGACGATTGCGCCTGCCTCGTCTTGGGCGACAACATCTTCTACGGCGGTGGCTTTACGGGCATGCTGAAACAGGCTGTCGAGAATGCCGAGAAGAACGGACAGGCTACCGTGTTCGGCTACTACGTCAACGACCCCGAACGCTATGGTGTGGCAGAGTTCGACGCCAACGGCAACTGTCTGAGCATCGAGGAGAAACCCGCCAAGCCCAAGTCCAACTACGCCGTCGTGGGTCTCTACTTCTATCCCAACAGCGTCGTCGAGATTGCCAAGAACATCAAGCCCTCGGCACGCGGCGAACTGGAAATCACCACCGTCAACCAGCGGTATCTCGAGGATAAGAATCTGCTGGTACAAACCCTGCAGCGTGGCTTCGCCTGGCTCGACACCGGCACACACGACTCGCTCTCCGAGGCTTCCACATTCATCGAGGTCATCGAGAAGCGTCAGGGTCTGAAAGTGGCTTGTCTTGAGGAGATTGCCTACAAGCGCGGCTGGATCAGCAAGGAACAGCTGAAAAAGCTGGCCGAGCCGATGATTAAAAACGACTATGGCCAGTATCTCATGCGGCGCGCCGAGGAATAAAAAACACAAATTAGCCCACAAAAAGCAAAAAAATTAGCGATTTATTTGGTCGTTTTGATAAAAATATATACTTTTGCAGGCGAAATAATAACAAAAGTTAATAATTAAACATCAAAATTCTGCTGCCTATCGACGAAACTCTACTTCATAAAAACTGAAGGAATATGAAGAATTACGAAAGCATGACCGACGAAACGTTGGCCTTGCAGTATGTAGGGGGAGACAATAGGGCATTTGATGAGTTATTAGCTCGCAATCAAAAGAGGCTCTACGATTACATTTTGTTCGTGGTTCACGACCCCGAGCTGGCTAACGATGTGTTCCAGGATACCTTTATCAAGGCGATTACCAATCTCCAGGAAGGCAAATACAACGTTATCGGCAAATTCTCGTTCTGGCTCTACCGCATTGCCCACAACGTCATCATGGACACCTTCCGCATGCAGAAGAACGAGCATGTCATCGAGGCCACGCCGGGCAACGACTTGAGCAAGCTGAAAAGCGAGGCCGTCATGGACATCAACCGCGAGAATGAGTATGTCAACTCACAGGTTTTGCGCGACGTGCGACACATGATGGACCGACTGCCTACCCCACAGCGCGAAGTAGTCTATATGCGGTTCTATCAGGAACTGTCGTTCAAGGAAATTGCCGAGGTCACAGGCGTCAGCATCAATACGTCACTGGGCCGCATGCGCTACGCACTCATCAACTTGCGCCGCATGGCCAAGGAACACGAAATCCAACTGAGTCTGGAACTATAACACACGCAAGTCATGAATGACTTGCTCAGGATTCTGGCTTCCGAAGACATAGCTGCCTGCCACCAGTACGTCGGCACCGGCCGCAACCAGTCGCGGAGCCGTCTCGTGCTGCACGCCGCCGTCAATCTCTATCAGGGCCTTCGAGCCGCTGTCGTCGATCATCTTCCGCAGCCGCTGCACCTTCTGGATGGTATTCTCAATGAATTTCTGTCCGCCAAAGCCCGGATTCACACTCATCAGCAACACCATGTCCACGTCGCCGATGATATCCTCCAGCAGCGACACGGGCGACGCGGGGTTCAGCGTCACACCGGCCTTCATACCGGCCTGGTGAATCTCCTGCACCGTACGGTGCAAGTGCCGACAGGCCTCCACATGCACATTCATCATCATCGCCCCCAGCTTGCGCGTCTGCTCAATATACTGCTCAGGGCGGACAATCATGTAGTGAACGTCCAGGGGTTTCGTGCACTTACGGGCCACAGCCTCCAGCACGGGGAATCCAAAAGAAATGTTGGGTACGAAGACACCATCCATCACGTCCAGATGAAGCCAGTCGGCCTCACTGCGGTTAATCATTTCCAGTTCGTTGTCAAGATGCAGAAAGTCAGCTGCAAGCAACGACGGAGAAACCATTGTAGCCATTATTCTCTTGTTTTTTAGAATTACACATACGCGCAAACTGCTTCAGAAACAGAATGGTGGCGGGGTGTGGCTGTAAATCTTCTTGAGTAAAATGCTGCATAGGCAAATCATTTTTAAGTTGTTATTCATTAATATAACGCAGCAGTTGCTCATTTATTATTTGAAACCACAAAAATTTTCGCAATTATTTCACTCGGTACGTCTCAAGGGCCTTCATGCCGTTCAGGAAGTCGCGTGCCGACATGCGTTTCTTGCCGGCCAACTGCAGCTCTACCAGCTCCAGCCACGCGTCGCCACAAGCCACCATCAGCCGCTTGTCCTTCACCATCAGCGCCCCTTCACCATTCACCATGTTCGCAACGCCACACTCTTGGAGAGAGAACCCTTCACCATCCACCTTCCGTGCCTTGTAGATCTTCAGCACCGTTTCTTTACCATCAGGTGCCACCAGCGTGGTCCACGCTCCCGGCACGGGGCTCAGTCCGCGCACGAAGTCGTATACCCGCTTCGCCGGCTGCGTCCAGTCTATCTGGCACGTCTCCTTGAAAATCTTCGGCGCCGCCTTCAGCGTACACGGGGACTGTCCCTGCTGTGAGTAGCGTAGCGAATTACAGAGGGACTGTCCCCCCTGTGTCAACTGCTCATCCTCCTGCGCCACTGTCTCCGGGTGCCCGTCCGCCTCGACAATCGTTTCCAGCGTTTCCAGACACAGCTGGGCGCCCAGCCGCATCAGTCCGTCGTACACATATTCCACATCGGCATCGTCGGGAATCGGGAACGTCTTCTTCCTGATGATGCGCCCCGTGTCGATGTCGTGGTCCAGGAAGAACGTCGTCACACCCGTCTCCGTCTCGCCGTTGATGACAGCCCAGTTGATGGGCGCCGCTCCGCGATACTGGGGCAACAGCGCCGCATGCACGTTGAACGTGCCGTATTCCGGCATGGCCCACACCACCTCGGGCAACATCCTGAAGGCCACCACCACCTGCAGGTTGGCGCCGTACGACCGCAGCTGCTCCACAAACTCCGGGTCCTTCATCTTTTCGGGCTGTAGCACGGGTAAACCATGCTCCAGCGCATACTTTTTCACCTGCGAGGGTTGCAGCACACTGCCGTGCCTGCCCACGGGCTTGTCGGGCTGCGTCACCACAGCCACCACCCGGTAGTCGTTCTCCACCAGCGCCCGCAGCGTCTCGACGGCAAACTCCGGCGTACCCATAAACACTATTCTCAAGTCACTTTTCTTCATGCCTTTCTTGCTTTTCGTTTTCTGATGCAAAATTACAAATAAAAAACGTCTTGACCAAACTCCGCCCCGTGTTTATTTGTTCGTTCCGAAAAAAATGCTTAATTTTGCAGGCAAATAAACCCAAAATCAAACAATGGAACACCTCAAGATATTCACCCAGCTCATCTCTTCTGAGCTCCACCTGCCCGAACACGGCGTCGAGAACACCCTCAAGCTGCTTGCCGAGGGTTGTACCATACCCTTCATCTCGCGCTATCGCAAGGAGCGCACCGGCGGACTCGACGAGGTGCAGATTACTGCCATCAGCGACCGCGCCGAGCGACTGCAGGAAATTGCCCGCCGCAAGGACACCATCGTCAAGACCATCACCGAACAGCAGAAGATGACACCCGAACTGCAGAAACGCATCGACGACTGCTGGGAACTCACCACCCTCGAGGACATCTACCTGCCCTTCAAGCCCAAGCGCCGCACGCGAGCCCAGGTGGCACGCGAACAGGGCCTCGAACCCCTCGCCCAGCTCCTGCTGCTCCAGCGCGAACCCGACCCCATGCGCGCCGCCCAGCGTTTCGTGCGTGACGGTTCGGTGCGTGGCGGTTCCCCCGCCACGGGTCCTGCCACCGTCGCCGACGCCATCAAGGGCGCCCAAGACATCATCGCCGAACAGGTCAGCGAGGACGAGCGCTCGCGCAACCTGGTCCGTGCCGCCTTCCGTCGCGAGGCCTTCATCGCCTCACGCGTCGTTAAGGCCAAGAAGGACACCGACGAAGCCCAGAAATACAGCGACTACTTCGATTGGGAAGAACCCTTGAAACGCTGCTCCTCCCACCGCCTGCTGGCCATGCGCCGCGGCGAGGGCGAGGGCATCCTGCGCTTGCAGCTCACCATCGACGACGACGAGGCCGTCCGCCGCCTCCAGCACAACTGGCTGAACCCAACCGGCCTTGCTGGTTCGGTGCGTGGCGCTTCTGCCGCTGGTTCGGTGCGTGGCGGTTTTGCCGCCACGAGCAAAGCCTGCCTGCGCCTCGTCGCTGAAGCCGTCGAGGACGGCTACAAGCGCCTCCTCCTGCCCTCCATCGAAACCGAATTCATGAACCTCAGCAAGCAGCGCGCCGACGAGGAGGCCATCAACGTCTTTGCCCAGAACCTGCGCCAGCTGCTGCTCTCGGCGCCGCTGGGCCAGAAGCGCGTCATGGGCGTCGACCCGGGTTTCCGCACGGGCTGTAAGGTGGTCTGTCTCGATGCCCAGGGCAACTTGCTCCACCACGAGGCCATCTTCCCTCATCCGCCCGTCAACCACCGCATGCAGGCCACCATGCACGTCCTGCAAATGATCAGCGACTACCGCATCGAGGCCATCGCCATTGGCAACGGTACCGCCAGCCGCGAAACCAAGGACTTCATCACCGATTGCCTGTCAAGTCTCTCTAATCAGACTAGTACCACGAGCGCCCCCTCCGTCTTCGTCGTCAGCGAGGACGGTGCCTCGGTCTATAGCGCCTCCAAGGTGGCCCGCGACGAGTTCCCCGACGAGGATGTCACCGTCCGTGGTGCCGTCAGCATCGGCCGCCGACTCATGGACCCCCTGGCCGAACTCGTCAAGATCGACCCCAAGAGCATCGGCGTAGGCCAGTATCAGCACGACGTCGACCAGACCCTGCTCAAACACTCCCTCGACCAGACCGTCGAGAGCTGCGTCAACCTCGTCGGCGTCAACCTCAACACCGCCTCGCAACACCTGCTCACCTACGTCAGCGGACTCGGTCCCGTGCTGGCCCAGAACATCGTCGACTATCGGCGCCAGAACGGCGCCTTCACCAGCCGCGCCCAACTCAAGAAGGTGCCCCGCCTCGGCCCTGCCGCCTACCAGCAGTGTGCCGGTTTCCTGCGCATCCCCGACGCCAAGAATCCACTCGACAACTCCGCCGTCCATCCCGAGAGCTACCACGTCGTCGAACAGATGGCCAAAGACCAGAACTGCTCCGTCGCCGACCTCATTAATAATAAAGGTACACGCGACCGTATCGACATCCGCCGCTACGTCACCGCCGACGTCGGACTGCCCACCCTCACCGACATTCTGCGTGAGTTGGAGAAGCCCGGACGCGACCCTCGCGAGCAAATCGAAGTCTTCGAGTTCGACCCCCGCGTGCAGACTATCGAAGACTTGCACGAAGGCATGCAACTACCTGGGATTGTGACAAATATCACCAACTTCGGAGCCTTCGTCGACATCGGCGTACATCAGGACGGACTCGTCCACGTCTCCCAGTTGGCCGACAAATACGTCTCCGACCCCACCCGTGTCGTCCACCTCCACCAGCACGTCCTCGTCCGCGTCATCGCCGTCGACCTGCGCCGCCACCGCATCTCACTTTCCATGAAGGGCCTCCAGCGGTAAAGCCTCACCGCCCAAGCGTGACTATTCCGCCTCGTCCTGACCCGTTTCATTATTCGGGTCAATTATGATGTTACCGCCAGTGATAATCAGTTTCACACTACCGCTGACATCCGGACGGTCTGTCGACGTAGCCGTAATGGTCACTGTACCATTGTCGACCAAAGTCACCATACCATTCTCGTCAACCGTTGCCACCGACGTATCACTCGACGACCAGGTGACACCGGTCTCCGTGGTGTTCGCAGGCTCGTAGTTCACCACGACACGGATGGTCGTACCCACCGTCACTGGATCCGACGTGTCACCTATGCCTAGACAAGACAGCGTCAAAGCAATAGGGTGTGTCACGACGAATACCGGCGTATAGGCACTCACGAAACTACTGCCGTTCTCCGTATACAGAAGGGCAAAGGCATAGTCACCACCGCTCTCGAAACCCTCACTGGGCGACACCGCCAGCGACAGCACACCCGTGTTGTTGTCACCCGTTGCCTGAGTGATGGTCAGCGAG
>Ga0247610_10001258_pt1 | contig 31789 bp, 27 predicted proteins | sample 174DNAGHGhighgp2_FD_193483 | JGI IMG/M metagenome (GOLD analysis project Ga0247610, IMG submission 193483) | Sheep rumen microbial communities from Palmerston North, Manawatu-Wanganui, New Zealand - 1742 DNA GHGhigh gp2 | ecosystem: Host-associated > Mammals > Digestive system > Stomach > Rumen...
GAGCTCTTCCTAATCGACGTGATTTTTTAGGCTTTTGGAAAGCGGTCAGCCCGGACGTGAAAGTTAAAATTTTTTATTGGATTTATATGATTAACATAAACCGTTATAAATCAGATGATTATAGCAAGGACGTCCAGGATTATATGACGACGCTTCTGAAATCTCTGAGAAAAGACTACGGCGAGTTGCGAGACGAATGGCAACTCTCGCTCGACCTAATCGCACAAACTTACGAGACTTATCTCATGGCGTATCACTCCGTGAAAGCGGACGGCGTATATACTAAAGACTCAAAGAACCGCGTGCAGAGAAATCCGGCGTTGACTGTGATGAATAACTCTCAGGCGTATCTGCAAAAACTCATCACTCAGTTTGCTTTGACACCGATGAGTAAATCAAAAATGAAAAAGGGCGGAGATGATTCATCAGAGACTGCTGAAGAATATATCGCCGAACTTTGCGGAGATTGATGAACTACCGGACGTATGCAGAAGATGTGATGTCCGGAAAAATTTTAGCCGGACACTTGGTAAAACTTGCCTGTCAGCGTTATCTCGACCGGCTCGACGGGAAATATCCGAACATAATTTTTTGTCCGGAGAAAGTAGATCGTGTCATAAATTTTGTACGTCACTTGAAGCATACGACCGATGAACATGCCGGTAAGAATTTCGAGATGCTCCCCTGGCAAGTTTGGCTGGTTGCAAACTTATTCGGATTTTATAAAAAGAACGACCCCGAAAAGCGTGTCACTAATACTGCGTATATACAAATCGGACGTAAGAGCGGAAAGACTTCGCTCATCTCTGCGTTAGGCTTATACTTTCTTACAAATGAGGGTATGGGGCAAGAGATTGATATTGTTGCACCTTCTGCTGCACAATCTGCAATCGGCTTCAAGTCAGCGAGTGATTATTGCGATTCGATAAACAAACACGGTATATTTGACACTCTCCGGACGACAATACGCTTTCGCGCTAAAAAGAGCGTTATGAAGATTATGAGTTCATCGAGCAAGTTCGGTGACGGTTTTAACTCCGGGTTAGGTATCCTCGATGAATATCATGCTTTCGATACCAATGATATATCCAATCTCATAACTTCATCAATGGGTATGAGAAAGAACCCGATGATGATATACATCACGACTGCGGGGTTCAATCTGTTCGGACCCTGCAAGATAATGAGAGACGTTTGCGCGGATATTCTATATGGAAAGAAAGAAGATGAGTCGATGTTTGCAGCCATATATGAATTGGACGAAGAAGACGACCCGCTCGAAGATTCAAACTGCTGGATAAAGGCGATACCCTCTTTAGGTCAAACGGTTCACGACGACTACGTTTATAGGGAGATTAGAAAGGCTAAGAATAACCCGTCAGAAATGACCAATCTTTTGACGAAAACTTTTAACAAATGGGTGCAGTCAAAAGAAGTATGGATACCGGACAAGTATATACTTTCAAGTATGAAGAAGGTCGATATTTCTGAAATCCATACGGACGATGAAGTATGTTATTGCGGAGTTGACTTAGCGTCCGTCGAAGACCTTTGTAGTGCAACAGTTCTCTTACCGCCAAATCCGGACAGAGAGTTTTATCCGGACAAGTTCATCTTGAAGACCCGATGTTATATACCAGAAGAAAGCGTAAATCTTACACTTAATTGCGAGATATACAAAGAAGCGATACGTCAGGGCTGGCTCATAACGACCCCAGGCAACGTTGCGGATTATGATTATATAACCACTGACTTGCTCAACTTAAACGACACTTGTCAAATTTACCGAATTGCGTATGACCAATGGAACTCTTCTCAATGGGCAATCCAATGTGAACAGTAGGGCTTACCGATGAGTCCGCAATCTCAAACAATCGGAAATATGTCCAAATGCACAAAGGCTTACCAGCGTTTGATGTTATCGGGTCAACTCATCATAGATGATAACAATCTCGTCCGCTGGTGTCACTCTAACGTCGAGATTAAATCTGACCACAATGAAAATCAGAAGCCTATAAAAGCAGGCGGTAAACGGACTGCCAAAATCGACCCCGTTATATCTTCGCTAATGGCTGTCGGGGCTTGGTTAGAAGTAGGCGGACACGACTTTTCGGTAACTTAATTCTGAAATTTTTTAACGGAGATAAATAGATTATAAGCATTCAATTATGGCTCTAAGAGATATATTTTTCAAACGAAGCCGGGATGTAGAGACTACATAGATAGACGCCCCGGAAGACGCGCTGCCCGGCCAGTACTGGGACGGCGGTGCATTCATGTTCGGACGCAACTTCAGCGGCAAAGGGTCGTTGAGCCTATCGTCCGTATTTGCTGCTGTCTCATTGATTAGCAACTCTATTGCGCGTCTTCCGGTGAACGTTAAACGAGCCGGCTCGACTGATACTGAAATCGGCAATGATATAACGGACGCTTTGGAGAGCAATCCGGTGATGAGCAAATATACGATGATGAGACAGTTGATGCACGACTTGCTTCTCTACGGGAATGCCTTTGCGTATATCCGCAGAGCGGGTGATGAAATCACTGGCTTACAGTATATGCCACGCGGTACAGTGTCAATAAAATTCATACAAGAGACACAGCGTTTGACGTATATCGCTCCTTCCGTATCTTCTAAGGAAATCTTTCCCGAAGATATGATTCATCTCGTTATCAACGGAGAAGACGGAGTTAACGGAAAGGGCATTGTTGCTTATGCTGACCGGACGATTAAGACGTCCGATGCAACTGAGCAGTCAGCGTCCGATTTCTTTGCTGCTGGATGCAACATCTCTGGTGTATTGAAAGTGAACGGACCAATCGGTGACGCTCAGAAGAAGCAGATGAAAGATAACTGGGAGCGCACGTATGGACGCGGCGGTACCGGCGGTGTTGCAGTTTTAGGCGGTGACGCGGACTACCAGGCAATCTCAGCAAAGCCGGTTGACTCTCAAATGGTCGAGTCTCGTGAATGGAACCTGACTGAAGTTGCGAGATTCTTTAATCTCTCTCCGGTGATGTTAGGTGATTTGACTCATTCATCTTACTCTACGATTGAAGCAGCAAATATTCAATATCTGACACATACACTACAGCCGTACATATCTCTGATTGAAGATGAATTCAATCGCAAGTTATGCACGGGTATCTATGCATCATACGTGATAGATTTGGACGAGTCGTTCATACTGACTGCCGATAAGTCAGCGTTGAGCAATTTCTACGGAAATCTCGTTGACAAGGGTATTTTGACTCGCAACGAAGTCCGCAAAGCCTTAGGTTATCCGGAAATGGCTGGAGCCGATTCACTGACCGTATCTTACAGTGATCCGAAGCAGAACGCCATAGATAATAAAGACGACAATAACGATGACGAAAAGTAAATTATTTTTATTGTAAGAACGAATATGGATATTAAAAATTTCTACGAACTTAGAGCGTCTCAAGAAGGCCGTACAATCAGCGGCTGCGCGATAAAGTTCAACACAAAGAGCGTCGTTCTTGGCAATACATACGAGACAATCTCTCGCAGTGCAGTTGACCAGGATTTGCTCGACCGTTCCGATATTCTGTTCACATACAATCATGATCGCAGCAAGGTTCTTGCTCGCTCTCGACGCGGGGAGGGTTCTCTCCATACCGAACTTAGAGAAGACGGACTTTATTTCTCTTTTGAAGCCCCGAACACTCAGTTAGGTGATGACACTCTCGAAGAGATTCGCAGGGGTGATTTGGTTAACTGCTCTTTTGCTTTCCGCACAAAGCGAGACAAAGAGCATTATGTGATGACTCGCAATGCTGACGGGTCGTCTCTCCGAACAATCTTGAAGATTGATTCACTTCATGATCTCAGTTGCGTTTACGAGCCTGCTTACGAAAAGACCTATCTTGAAGCGCGTTCTGCTGAAGCAGCAGAAGACGAAGAGATGCTGAAAGAGAGTGAACAAAGTGAACAAGAAGAGCAGAAATCGGACGAAGAAGAAGTAAAGGCTCCCGATGCTGAAGAGCAGAAGCCGGACGAGTCAGAAGAAGAGCAGAAGTCGGACGACGAGAAGTCAGAAGATGATGAAAAACGCTCTGATGAAGAGACTGATAAGCCCGAAGACGAGAAGCCTAACGACGAGAAGTCCGATGAAGACGAAGAGCAGAAGTCCGATGAAGAAGATGATGCTCAAGAAGAAGTCTCTGACGCTGAAGAGCAGAAGTCAGAAGACGACGAAGAAAAAGAAGAAAAAGAGGACGCCGATGAAGAGCGTTCAAATGTAAAAAATATTTCGAATATAAAAGTTATGAAAAATTTTTCATTGATTCAAACCGTTAACGACTTGATTGAACACAGAAGTCTTAACGAGGCTGCACGCCAGATCAACGAGTTCGGCGTCCGCAGTATGAAAGAGGCAGGTATCACTGATATTGGTCAGTTTGTTCTGCCGTATGACACACGTTCCGCAGTGACTGTTGCTGCTGAGGGTGAGGATGTAGTCCCCACTCAGATTATGGATGTTCTTGGCCCTCTGCGTGCCAAAAACGTTATGGTCCAGGCTGGTGCAAAGTTTATGAGCGGACTGACGGGCGACGTGCAGATTCCTTCTTACAGTGCATCTAACTGTGCATGGAAGGGCGAGACTACTGCTGCTGAAGACGGTGCCGGTTCATTCGGTCATAAGACTTTCAGCCCCAAGAAGTTGACTACCTATATCCAGGTATCTCGTCAGTTCCTGATCCAGGCAACTCCCGACGCTGAGGAAATCCTGCGCACTGACCTTATCAACAGCATCAACGACAAACTCGAAGAGACTCTGTTGAGCGGTGACGCTGGTAGTGCAACAAAGCCCGCTGGTATATTCAACGGTGCAACATTCGCTGACTGTTCTAACTACGCCGGCATTGCTGCTCTTGAGGCTGGTATCGAAGAGGCTGGTGTATTTGAGGGTAAGTATATTCTTTCTCCTGGTGCAAAGGCTGCTCTGAGAACTACTCAGAAGGGCAATGGCGTTGGCTTTATCTGGGAGAACGGCGCAATCGACGGCGTTGATGCACTCTCTACCGCACACGTGAAAAAAGTTGACGCTGCTGGCGGTGCTGCTGCTTACGACAAACTCGTTTATGGCGATTGGACTAACTTCGCTATTTGCTCTTGGGGTCCTGGTCTCAACATCACCGTTGATCCATACACTGGCGCAAAGAACGACGTCGTAAACATCATTGTCACAGGCTATTTCGATGGCGGTGTACTCCGTGACGGCGTGTTCGGCTTCGGTAAAATCGAGAAGGCTTGAGTTAACTCTCATAATACTTCTATATAATCTCTTCTCAACGGGGGCTTGGCGCAAGCCCGGCTCCCCATTTTCCGAAGAAAAAATTGAACAAAATGAACTTCAGTTAATACGATTATGGCAATGAAGATTTCTCTGAGCGAGATTAAAAAACACCTCAACATCAACGACGATTATGACGCTGATGATACAATCATCGAGACTTATTATAACGCTGCTGTTGCAGCAGTGTTGCATGATTGCGATTTCTCCGATGAAGAAATGGCGTATGACGAGCAGGGAAATTTCCGCCCGATGATTAAGCAAGCAATCTTGCTTCTGCTGGCTAACTTCTACGCCAATCGTGAACCCGAAGTGTTTGCTAACCCGCAGTCGATTGGTCACGGTTATCAGTATTTGATTATGCTGAGTCGAGACTACCAATACCGAAATTGATGAATTTAATGATATGCAAGCAGGATTGTTAACAGAACCGATTGAAATTCACCGCAAGGTGCAAACGAAGTCAGATTTTGGCTCCGTTTAGACTCAGTATGTTCTCCGGACGTCCACAAAAGCATAGGTCATCAACCAGGGCGGTAGCAGAGCCGAAGAGAACAATCAAATCTTCTACGATTATCGTAAAACTTTCGTTATCCGATATTATATCGACGTCCAAGATGATGATCACATTCTATACGAGAATGTTTGGTACAGAATTTTGAACATCGACCCGAATCGGAAATTCAACTCAAAATCTATCCAATGTGAACGTGTTCAAGAATAATGAGTTCATTAAGATTAGTTGCAGCGTTTGAGCAGTCTCTCAAGACAAGTCTCCAGGAGATTAAAGGGTAGTATAAGACTATTCTTGCTGCTGGTGCTGCGGAGTTGAAGAAAGAGACGAAAGATGAGTTGAAGCGTTCTCTGCCGGCTGCAACCGAACGAAATCCGAAGTATGAAGATCGGCTCATAGATGCAGTCCGCTCGCACGTATTGAAGAATGATTAGAACCCCGAGGCTTACGTCCACGTGATGGGTAATCGCCGGAAAAAGAGCGGTACATACCGCACCAGGTTCTTTGAATTAGGTACACGAGAGCGCACAATCAAGAGCGGAAAATACGCCGGACGTAAGGTCGGGCATATCGACAGAATAGGGTTTTTTGACAAAGCGATAACACGAAGCGGTTCACGAGTCGTCTCTGCTGCTGACAGTCGTCTCGCTGAAGTGATCAGACAAATTAACGAAGAGAATAACGGATGAGCAATACGATATTATTAGGCAAAATCGTTTACAATTGGCTCTGCACGGACGCAAACATCCAGGCTGACGTCAACAATCGGATTTATCCGATAACAGTCACTGATGTTCATACTGAAATGCCGTTCATCGTATATTCGAGAACCGGTGTTGCAGTGACCTATTCGAAAGACGGTATCATCGACGAAGTCGTTGATGTTGAGTTTGTGGTCGTTGCCCGTGATTATGAGACGTCCGTGAACATCGCCAATGATTTGAGACACGCTCTTGAGTGTAAGTCCGGAAATCTCGAAGGCATACACGTCGATAACATTCATCTCGCAGAAGTGCAAGAAGATTTCGTCGAGAACACTTTCTGGCAGATTTTGAAGTTCAAATTTTATGTTCATTAAATATTAAAACTGTAAAAATTTATATATAAATTTCGATTATGGCAAACATTGTTAAAGGTGATGCACTTATGCTCTTTTTGGAGAACGCATCTATTGCTGCTGCTACCAGTCACACTCTGACGATCAACGGCAACACAATCGACACCGCCAATAAAGACGTTGGCTTCTGGGGCAGCTCTGAGATTGGCAATATCACTTGGGAGGTAACTACGGAAAATCTTTACACTACCGGCGCTTTCAACTCTCTGTTTGACGCCATGGTGCAGAAGACCAAAGTAGATATTATCTTCGGCGTTCCTTCTGACTTCAACGTCAATGGTCTTGGCAACAAGGAGTCGTGGACTGCACCTACAGCCGGCTACTACAGCGGCAGCGTGTATATCACTTCTCTTACTGCTAATGCAAACACCGGTGAGAACGCTACTTTTAGCGCAACATTCACTGGCGCTTCTCCTCTCGAATACAACGAGTGATTCGGGCTTTTTTTTCAATCAAGATAAATAGAATAACTGAGTTGTTTCTTTGCGTGTTATTTTATTTGCATTTATTGTATAGACTTGATTTTTTCTGCTCCTGGACGTCAGTCCGGGAGTAGTTTTTTTGTTTTTCAGGACCTGAGATAAATAGAGTATATAAATCACAAATTTTTTATTTTTATATACGATGAGAGTTAACATTAAAGACAAAGATTTAGAATTAAAGTACGGTTTCAGAGCAATGATGCTCTACGAAAAAATAACTGACAAATCATTTATGCCACAAGGCTTATTTGACGTAGTTATGTTCTTTTACGCATCAGTTCTCGCTGCGGACCGTGAACTCATACTGTCACTCGACGAGTTTCTGGATTGGCTCGACGAGAATCCTCATAAGGCTGCGGAGTTTAGTGATTGGCTCGTTGCATCTATTGAACAGCAGAACACTCTTTCTTCTACGTTGAAAGAAAAAATGGACGCAGAAGGTAAAAAAAAATCAAAAACAAAGCCGAAGAAGATGAAGACTACCGAGTGATTCATAATCTTTTCCGGACGATGTGCATTGAGCATCGTTTGCTGGACGTCCGGTATTTTATGGACGAGGCAACAGAATATGAAGTTGCAACGATTGCAACGATGCTCGACTACGTTGACCGCCCGATTTGGGAGAGAGCCAGGATGCAGATGTATGTGCAAGCGCAGTCGATGTCAACGAAGGCTCTGAAGCCCGAAGATATTATCAAGTTTAAGTGGGATCAGGGTCGAGACAGTATAGAAGTGACTAACGAGCAGAAAGCGGCTCTCGCTGCACGCGAAGAAGAGTTCAGGGCAGTTTTGAACCGCCGTAAGCAAAAGAAAAATATTGACAATAATTTGACAAATGGCGAAGTCTCTCAAATTTGATTTGTTAATGAACGACAAGGGCATAAGAGAGTCTCTGGCGCAAGATACCGAAGCGATGGAGAAGTTCGGTACGGTGACAGAGATGAACGACCAGCAACTTGCAGCGTTCACGAAGCAAGTCGTCACAGCCGGTGCATCTACCGGCGGTTATAAGAAGCAACTTGCACAGTTGACTAAGCAGATTGCCGATTTGACAATCAATTATCGCTCGCTTTCTGATGAAGAGAAGAAGTCCGATTTAGGGGTCAAAATGAAGACGGCCATAACCGAACTTACTTCTAAGGCCGGCGAGTACAAAGATGCAATCGCGGACGTCCAGCAACAGATTTCCGTATTGGCTTCAGATACGACGACCTGGGATTCGATCTCTCAGGGTATTGACGTTGCGTCTTCAAGTATGCAAGCGTTTATATCTGTCACAAGTATGGCGGGTATGAACACGGACAAATTAGCAGTAGTTTTATCTAAACTCGCGGCCATACAAACCGTTGCGTCCGCAGCAATCAAAATCGGAAATGCACTTCAGAAGCAATCTGCACTCTGGCGCGGTATTGAAGCAGCAAAAACCTGGATTGCAACTACAGCGAAGAAGGCTCATACTGTCGCAACTGTTGCCAATACCGGTGCAACGACCGCAGCAACTGTTGCTCAGAAAGCGTATAACATCGCTCTTATGGCGTGTCCGTATGTTGCAATCGGCGCAGCAGTCGTCGGGCTTGCTTACGGTATATATAAGTTAGTCGATGCTGAAGACAAAGCGTCCGAAGCAGAGAAGCGTCGTAAAAAAGAACTTGAAGATCAGAAGCGTAAGACAGAAATGTTAACGAGTATTAACGATGCTTACACTTCTACTCTATCGTCCAATTATTCTCAAATGATGACGAAGTTTGCATCACTGCAAGCGTCGTATAAAACTCTTTCTTCTAACATGGAGAAAGTGAAATGGATAAAAGAGCATCAGAAAGAACTCGATGAACTTGAACTGAAAGTTGATAACGTAAAGGACGCTGAGAACGTATTTAACGGCAACACGAATGCAGTAGTAGAGGGCTTCAAAGCGAGGGCTAAAGCCGCTGCACTCGCAGCAAAAGCCGCTGCTCTTTATTCAAAGCAAATGGAGTTAGAGCAGCAATATCTCGACCATTATTCTACTCGTATGAAGCGAGTCGGCGATGAGTACAATGGTTCATTCAATGCTGACACTCCTGGCTCGAAGAGATACGATTTCAATCATTATGAAGCCAATTATGGTACAATCGAGACCAGAAATGGCGGTAGAACATGGACTTACACTGCAAAGGGTGCTGCTGAAGCCAATAAGAAGTTGACTGAGACAGATTTAACGCTTCAGAATATCCAGTCAGATTATAACGATATTAACAGAGAAATCGACCAGACAATCAATAAAATGGTCGAGACTGCCAATGCAGCGAAGAAATATCAGTCAGCAAACACTAAAAAGACAACTAAGGGCGGATCAGATAATAAGAAAGATTATGCACAGGGTTCACTCAGTGATTTGGAGCATCAGTTATCCGAACTTCAGTCAAAATGGAAAGCAGGCAAACTCAAGATTGATAAGAGCGAATATGAACGCCAGGTCAAAGAACTCGAAGATGCCATTTCCGATAAGAAGATAGAGTTAGGTATCGACGTTGCTAACTTAGTTAATCTTGAGCAGCGTCTCGACCGCTTGAAGAAGCAGTATAAGAATGGCGTTATAAAGTTAACTCCCGATGATTATGAGAAGAAAGTCCGTGAACTTGAATCTCAGATTAAAGATATCCGCGTCCGTATCGGTGTCCAGGAGTCTCCGGACTTGCAGAAGTTGATTGATTTGCAAGCAAAGTTGCAGCAGTTGAAGTCGAAGAAGATTAACAATTCTACGACCAATAACACGACGTCGAATAACACTACAAATAACACGACCAATAATCTCATACAGAATGTCACTGAGAACACGGTCAAAGATCATCATATTGTCGATGTAGAAGTTGCAGATGAGAGTGAACTCGAAAAACTCAAAGAAAAAATCGGAGATTTACCAGGTGTTCACTTCGTTGAAGTTGAAGTTGATGAGAGCCAGGTCGATGAGACGTCCGGAGATATTAGCAAACTCCCCGATAATCACATCGTCCAGGTCCAGATTGATGATGAATCTCAGTTTGAAGAGTTCAACAAGCGTGTTGCAGAACTGCCCGGTACACATACAGTAAACGTTGATATTGAAGTTGACGATGCTGATATTGCCGAAGTAGAGAAGCAGATTGCCGAACTGTCCGGAAAAGTCAATATCAAGATAACTCCGGAACTCCAGGAAATCATTGCACTCGAAGCGCAACTCCAAAATCTCGAAGACGACAAACTCAATCTGAGAGTAGATTTGGACGAAGTAGAGTTCAACAAACAAAAGAACGACCTCATCGCTCAGATCACTCAGTTGAAGATTTCAGTCGGGATGAGTCTCCCGACCAGCCAGGTCGAGAAGCAGTTGAACGACTTCAAGAAAGCGTATGCTGACGGCCTCATCCAGATTTTACCAGCAGATTACAAGAAAAAAGTTGACGAATTGGAGAAAGCAATACGTCAGCGTAAGGTTGCACTCGGACTTGAATTAGAAATTCAGGAGGGTTCGGAAAAGGAAATCTCGCAGAAGATTTCTGATATACAAGCAAAGATTGCCGTGACTGCTGATCCTGCAACGCTGAAGCAGTTGAAAGATGAACTCGCTGAACTCGAAGAGAAGAAGCGCGTTATCAACTTCAAGATAGAAGCAACTGACTTAGAGTCGTTCAAGCGCGGACTCAAAGATATTATGGCAGTCGAGATGCCTTCTCTTATCGTCAACGTCGAGTACAAGACGAAGACGGAGAAAGCAGTTGAGGCTGCAAAGGCTCTCGAAGACAGATATACAAATCTCCGTAAATATCTGGACGACAATGCAAAAGCGTTTGAGACAGTCAAAAACAAAGCGGCCGGACTCCGTACAGAAGCAGAGCAAGATTTCTATCAAACATACGTCAAAGCAACGACCGCAGTCAACCAGTTAGGAGATGCATACGTTAAGGCTGCTAACAATGCTAATAAGATGAATCTCGACAAGATGAGTTGGGATGGCTTCAAGAAAGGTGTCTCTGCAATCGGCAATATCACATCTTCTATCGACGGGATGTACTCATCATGGAAGAACATGGCCGAGCAATGGAACGATATGAGTTCATTCGAGCAGACGATGAGCGTTATCGAGAACGTTTGTTCAACATTCGAGACGTTAATCGGTATGTACGAGAGCGTGACAGAAGTTATCAAAATATTTGACAGTATTTCTCAAGCCGCAGCAGCAAGTAAGGTTGCTTCTAACGCAGCAGTTATGACTTCAGAGACTTCTCTTATGGCAACTGAGAGCGCAAATACAGCAACAAAAATCGCTAATAATACAGCAGAACAAACGTCCAATATTGGTGTTATTGCAAGCGAGTCTGAGGCATCTATCGCTAAAGCAACGTCGTCCGGAGCCGGACTACCTTTCCCTGCCAATATCGCTGCAATCGCTGCCGGTATCGCAGCAGTAGTTGCTGCTCTCGCAATGATTTCTTCATTCGCTGACGGTGGTATCTTAGGAGGCCCGACGACCAGCGGAGATAGAACCCTGTTCTACGGAAATAAGGGCGAAATGATTCTCAACAATCGTCAACAGGCTCATCTCTTCGGACTTCTGTCCGGAGGTCCGCGAGGTGTTGCATCACAGCCGGCAGGAAACCAGGAGATTGAACTCCGCGTCCGCGGTAAGAATCTCGTCGGTGTATTAAAAAATTACTCAACGCAACAGCGTCATATCTGATTATGCTTTATTGGGGTACATTTAGAAATCAAACTCATAACACGCTCTATCGTGTTGAGATTGTCACAAATAACTCGACTGCAAGTTCAACCGAACTTACTTTCAGTGATGAACCGGTAGTGATAGAGACTTCTTCGGACAGTCTCTTCGCTCCGATTAAGTCTCGTAGTTGCACGATTGAGATTGTGACTGACGAGATATACTACGATTTGTATGCAGCAGCAGCGCAGCAGAACACTGTAAAAGTGAAGAAAAATACCGAAGTTATCTTCTCCGGTTATCTTTCTCCGTGTATCTACAGCCAGGATTGGAACTACAAAAGCAAACTGAGTCTCGAAGCAGTAGATAAACTCTCTACACTGCAATATTTAAGATACGAAGTCCAAAACCCTGCAATGGGGTTCCAATATATCTCTTTCGCTGATTTAATCGTCGCTTGCCTGCGAAAAGCAGGGTACACCGGCGGTTATTATTGGCCAAAGAACAATCTTTCTCTCTTTTCTTCATCTACTCCGGGAGCCGGCTTTCTCTACGAAGCCGGTATCTCAGAGACAAATCTGTTTGACGATGATGATGAAGCAACTCCCTGGACGTATGAAGACGTCCTGAAGGAGATTTGTACATACTTAGGAGTGACTGCCGTACCGCAAGGTGAATGGGTGTATTTCGTTGATTATCAACAAACTGCAAAAGGTACAAACGATTTCCATAAGGTCGATTTGATAGGAAATCGTTCTGATTATACATCGCCCGGTGTATTGCTCCATACGGCTAACGTAAAGGGTACACCGTCACTCAGTTTGGACGAAGTGTTCAACAAAATCTCTGTCAGTTGCTCTATCTATGAGTACGGTAAGGATGAGGGTTCACTCGACACTACTCTCTTCTCGAATAATACGATGCAGAACTTCATTGCCTGGGGCTATGGAAGTTCATACTTCGACTTCTGGACTTTTTACACAAATATCTACACGAAAGATAAGACCGTACCGTATGAGTGTTATGTAAAAATGTATTATCCGAAGAGCAATAACAAATGGTCGATTAGGTACTTCGAAAGCAATATTATGAACGGGCAGTTGCATAACCCGACAGAATATGCTCCCCCGTCCGGTCAGAAGCAGATTGAATATACATCTTCTTCTGATATAAATTGGTGTTATGGCAACCTGGACACCGAGTCCGTTTACTCAGCGGTGTATCACTACGAAGGATTCAAGGAGGCGGGTATGCAGACGACCGAGGGAAATCTCGATTTCTGGAAAAAATGCGTTATGAAAAACATACCCGTTCTGGAACGATATTTCGTGACAAAACGAGACAACCAGGCTCTTCAATCTGATTGGAAGGAGTGCATTATGTTCACCCCCGTCAACAGAAATTTAGGCCAGGCAGTAAGAGATTATATCAAAGCACACTACGCAACCGCTGCAAGTCAAATCGTTCACCCGACACACCCGACCTATTCATATACACAGTATAACTGGTATGAAGGGATGATTCACCCGACGTGGACACACGAGTTGACAGATCTTTTCATCAACTCAAACGTGAAGCCGGTATTAGAATTTCACGACACTGCGGAAATCAATTATACGCCCGATGACGGAACTGCGTATATCACAATCAACTGCAATCTGATGTATGTGCAAGATAACGGTTATCGAGACGGAGATACGATTTACACGAGCCGTGTATGGTATCAGCACGATTTCAATCCTGGCAATACATTCTTCCCTATGGACGAGTTAGGTTATACGCAACACCGTATCTTCGAGCGTGCTCATGGAGACGCTGACTTCAACAAGGGCTGGCGTTGCCTGAAAGTCCGCGTAGAGTGTGGCGGTAAGTATTGGAACGGGTCGTCATGGACGTCCAGCCCGTCCGATTTCGATTTGTATTTCAATTCAGGAAGAGCAGATCCAAATGACCCCGATGCTAAAGAGAAGTTCAATCTCTATGAATGGCAGAAAATTGTTTACAATACTTCGTATAAGGACAGCGTCGGGAAAGAAGTGTATGCAATACCCGTAAAACCCGATGATAACATCAAGGGTCGTTTGAAAGTGTTGATTTACACTCCGTATATGACTACGATCAACGAGCGACAGTTCATCACGGAGAGCGGCGGGGGCGTAGGAAATATTATGCATTTCTGGATTGACGTCTCAGCGTGTCCGATACACATCTTTATGCAAGATTTGGCAATCGACTACGTCCGCCCGACTTCAGATTGGACCGATGATGAGAAAAAAGAAGATGAAGATATTGTGTACAGCAACGTTATCAACGATACATACGTCCAGGAACTCGACGATATTGAGATGAAGATTAACACAGTAGTCGAGAAGAAGCCGATGAGCCGCTCTTACGTGATGCAGATGAACGGTACGGAGTTCACCAAAGAGATGTATAACCGGACGACCGGCCATACGCTCATACCCGAAAAACACGTTATCGAGAAATATTATAATCACTACTCGCAGCCAAAGCGTATCTTCGATATGGATATGATGTTCAACGGCGCAATAGACCCTGCATCAGCAGTGACGTATAATGCACTTACGTCAAATACGCTCGTTATCGACGAAGAAGAACAGAACCTGCTGACGGGCATTGATAGAATAAAATTAGTGGAGTTTTAAGAGATATGAATTTTACAGAATCTGGACGTCCAAAATTGCCAAGAAATAAATGGGGCAACGCTGCCGGAGGATCCGGCGGGGGCAACACGATTAACATCACCTATAACCAGGTCAGCGGAAGTTATGTGACTTTCGACGACCTGGACCGCCGTATGATTAACATCACTGATGATTTGTGGGGCGGTATTTCTACATACGACTCCTCAGCAGAACTGCTCAGTCTCGACGCAAGCGTTGAGATTGGCGGTACACTCTATACTGAGTCCATATTGCCTATCGACTCGACGTCCAATAAGACAATCGGAGCCGTAGATAACAGATACGACTACGTTTATACTGAAGGGCTGGACGCAAGAGAAGCAAATATTCACAATCTCAACGTGACCGGCTCGATGCACGTATTTGAGTTGATTATCGACAAACTCCGCAGCGTCGGGGGTACGGTTATCTTGAGTGCAGCAAGTGCAACGCTCGACAAAGTAGTGTTTGAAGATAACATCTACAAGTGTTATTGGAGAAAAGAAGACCCTGACAGGCAGAAAGCAATCAGCAACGATTTCCGCATGAACGACCAGGTTATCTGTCAACAGTTCAATGAACAAACCGGTGTATCTCATAACGTCAATAACAAATATTATTGGAGAGTAGTGTCCGGTTATGGAGAAGAAGACACTGAAATAAACGGACAAACTGTATCGTGCAACTATATCTTACTTTCTAACACTCAGAAAGACGGTGACGGTGTACCCGAAGCCGGTGATGAGATTATGCAGTTAGGTTATCGCGGTACGGACGACCCTGACAGATAGAATGCAATCATTCTTTCTGCATCAAAAACTCCGGACTCTCAGTTGAAGTCTCCGGCAATCTGCCAATACACGGGTATAAACGACTTCAATCTGGCGTCTCATAAGTACACCTGGTTTGCCGGAAATGGAAATAACATCCGCGGAAATCTTAAGGTGCAGAACGGAACGTCCGTAGAAGATTTGATAACAGAGTTCGCGGTCGATGAAGATGCAATCATCGCTCATATCAACTCTTCGTTAGGCCCGACGGGTATTGATATTGTAAACCAGAAGATAACGTTGACCGCTGCAAATACAGTTATTAACGGCAACTTAAATCTGTATGATAACAATAACGCCGGACTGACCGTTTACGACGAAGATAATGTACCGCGTGTTAACGTCCAATCGGACGCCATACAATCACAGCAGATGGCCAATGACACGTATATCTACTACTCTCTGGACAAGACTGCTTCTGCAACTTCGTGGGATCTGACTACAAGTTCACAGTCGATTTCATTATCAACCAATGATACGCTGGATTTGGACAAGTTCTCGCTCCAGATGTACTCATCTAAGAGTTCATACCCGTCAAACAGTAGCGGTACATTATATATTATTGTCGAGAACCCGTCGGGCGGTACAAAGCAGTTCACCGTAAGCATCTCTAAGTATGATAATTATGGCAACTACAAAAACCTGACTTCCAAAGTCCGTTATGCAGCCAAATCAAGCGGTACTCATAAAGTATATTTCCGTGCAAACATCGGCGGGTCGTTCAGTTCAAGAACGACTACTCTCCGTGTAAATGCACGCTTTCAGTCAGCGTCAAATACGCAAACTTACATCGGACGTGACGGCTTTTACTGTCACGCCGGAGCAAACAAACTGATTTGGGCCGGAGAAGATGAGTTGCAGTTGCGTTATGGCTTCAACGGTCTCCGCTGGAACAATGCTGACGCAATGAGAAATTCAACGATGCAGGTAGTTGCTGGAGTAAAAGGTACATCACCTAATTATAAGCCCGTTTGGCTCCCGTTCTATAACTTCAACCCGACTTTCAGCGTCGGTACCGGTTCATCACCGTATCTGTTTGAGTCAATGACAATCGGCAATATCGGAGAGACGAAATACGGATTTAAGGTTGACCCGGTAAGAGACTGCGGTATCTGCATTGTCACGGGCGGATACATCGACTTAAACGCTAACCAGCAAGACTCGTGGATTGTATTGCCGCCCACGACTTTCTATGATGAGAACGGTGATTTGTGCGGACTCCCGACGGGTTATACTTTAACTGTTATAAATTGGACGTCCGTGAACATCTACGTTGCTCCGTACAGCAACACTACTCATGGCGCAGTTATCATTGATGCAAATCGCAATAATAACTGGTTTGTTGAACTAAACGGAACTCAGTCGAGAGATACGTATATATACGTCGGGAGTTGGGCCGGATTAGGAGATACATGGCTCTCTATGCACGATACACAGTGATATTGGATTTATCATATTTTACTGTTTTATTTCTGTATTTTGACGCCAGAGATAAATAGAAATGAAGACACTCGATTTATCAAAAATGAAAGATATAAACACAACTTTTAAAGTCGTTAGAGATGTGATTATCGCCGATATAGGCTTTCACGTCCTCACTACGATTTCCATATTTCTGATCGTCACGTCTTTCTTCATACCCCCTTTAGGTATTATTGATTCGAGCGTGTTTGTGGCGGTCGGGGAGTTATTCGGATTCGCTGCTCTCTGGGAGTTGCACGTTGCAGTCCGCAGGGGTCTCGATGCTAAAATCTCTCATCACGACACGAGCATCTCGCTGCACAATCACAATAAAGATGAAGAGAACGAGAGCGAAGAAGACGAAAATCAAATGTAAAAATATTTTCAAATAATAAATTTATGGCAACACTTGTACGAGGTTCAAAGATTAAGTTCGCCGTTAATATTGACGGCCTTGGCGAGAAATTCGTCAGCGATCCTGATGTTGATTTGTCTTGTGATTTTTACATCCAGGACGCATATCAGGCTGGTACTGTGACAATTACGAAAGAGCAGATGGTTCCAGATGAGGAAGGCGATACCAATATTTACTACGCTGCTGTTGACACTGCAACGTTAGGAGAGGGTAAGTTGATGTGCGCAACTTCAGTAACGTATCAAGACGAAGACTTGAATACGGAGATTATTGAAAGGGTGCAAACAAACACCGGTGTAAACCTAATCACGATTTCTTGATGACTTATGGCCGCGTGTATTGAATATAAATTTTTTACACCGGCGGTAAGAGCCATTATCACTCCGGTTGCAGTCGAGTCAGAGATAACCGGTGAAATTCTGACGATTGAAGAAGCGAAATGCCGGACTAAAGTTGCTGCGGAGACACGTCCGCAAATGGCAACTCCGGACGTCAAACGAGACGTTGATTTCCAGGTGAAATGGCAACCGCGGGTGTTGAACGTGTCCGTTTATCCATGGCAGCCCGAAGAAAAACCGGCTAAGATAAGCGTGACAGTGACGAAGATGTACGCCGATAACTGGCGTCCGCGATATACATTCGAGACAATCACTTCTCGTGTTCCGATTTACGTAAGTGAACAAACAGTGACTCTGTTCTGCCCTATCGACTTGATTAAATCTTGCTTCGGAAGCGGCAAATGGATTGAATATCGCCCCTGGCTTTCAAAGGAGGCCTGGAAATATTCTAAGAAAAAATAATCACATAATAATATAAGAAATGGCAAGTCAAATTAAATACGACGATATTAAAGATCTGAAGGTCTCTTGGGAGAACTACGCAGGTCAGAAAGTTGAAGAGTTCATCAAGAAAGAACTCGGACAGAGCGTCGGGTATCTGTACCGAACTCCGGCAAAGATTAACGACTATTACTACTTGCTCGCTTTCCAATGCTACGACGACTTCGAGAAATGGCAAACACGAGAAGACGACTCTCTCGTGCTTTTCCGTGTACAGTTGCCGAACGTTGAGAACGACGTGTTTAGCGTTCATCTTGAAACAAATACCCCACAGGGTAAAATGGTGAACTTAGGAGATGGTATCAAGGTAAATCTGCGATATACTTCTATCTCTGAGAACCCCGTAACTCACGTTATCACAGATACTTACAATGACGGTATCCTGCACGTGTTGCGTGCAGCAAACGGCTCTGCATTCGAAGAAGTTGCTCTTCTGACAATCGTCCCGACAGAATATGCTGATTTGGAGACTTATCGAGAAGTCGATTTGACTCCGTATTTGGCTGACGGTACAAACCAAATCCGCTTGCGTGTAGAAGACTCAGCAAACGGTACAATGTCAAACAATATCAACTTCAACGAAATCATCAACACGCAACTCGTGATTGAGAATGCAATGGACTTGAGTAAGCCTTTGCGTTCACTTGCTTTCGATTTCTACATCCAGGGCCAGGTACAGAAGACACTTAATCTTCGTATCACGGGTGATGACATCAATGATACTTTCACTACAGCGTTAGGCGAGACTACTTACATAGAAGTTCCGTACACATTCACAATCGACCGTACACTTCAAACGGGTATCAAAAATGTTGAAGCCTGGCTGAGTGTTGACGGTACGGCTCTTCAGTCTCCCCATATCAACTTGCAAGTTTACTACATGGACGCTGCGGTTGACCAATCTGTAGTTATATTAAATAACGTGACTACCGAAATAACTAACTACACGAATGTTCATTTCCTGGATTTCACCGTATATAACAAGCGTTCGGACGTCACAATCACAATCGAGACTAATTTCGCAACTCTGCTTGAATATACTTTCCCCGATTGTCAAACTGAGACACTCTATTCTTTCTCTAACGTATTGGAAGTCGTCTCTTCTCAGCCGATGATAAACGCCACTCTGCGCGTCCGCTCAGAAGATTATGAAGTGACTCAGCGTTTGACGATTGACAATACTGTGGACTTCAACCCGACAGCAGGATACGACTTTATGTTGAATCCGAAAAATCGTGACAATAATGAGACCAATCGAGACCGTATCATCAACGATGCAACCAATCTCGTAGTGCCTTCTACGTTCACTAATTTCACTTGGGTGCAAGACGGCTGGCAAACCGGAACTGACGGCATCAGATGCTTGAGACTCGTCGGGGGCGACCGCCTGGAAATCGAGTATGACCCTCTCGACAATGTAGTGAACGGTACTACGATTGAACTCGACTTCAGGGTGTTCAACGTATTTGACGCAAGTGATGTTATCTTCAGGTTCTGCAATTATAACGATTAGAATAACCCGATTGGCTTCGAGATGACCGCTCAAGATGCTTGCTTTATGACTAACGACAAGCAGGTTCGCAGAGACCAGGATGTTATGTTTACGGAAGGCAACCGTACACATCTTGTTATCAACATTATACCTAATCTCTCTAACTCTAACTTGAACTACGTCCGTATCTTCGTCAACGGCTGCATCAACCGTGAATTTATCTATGCTTCTACTGACTTGTTCAAGTATAATGAACTGCCCGATACGTTCATCATCGGCAGTGAACATTGCGATATTGATGTTTACAATATCCGTGTATATAAGAAGAGCGTGTCCGCTTCTCAAATCCGCCAGAACTACATGAGTTCACTCGCAACTGCTGAAGAGAAGGTTAACTTCAAAACCGCCAATGATATTTTGGCCGCTAACGAGACAATCTCGTATGCAAAGGCAAAGGTGAAATACAATACACTCGTTTGGACGGGCAAAGTACCCTCCTATACGACCGGCAACGTGAAATTCAGCGGCTCTTTGAACGTTAACATCATCGGTGATCCTGAACACTCTGGAGATTTGACCAATCTTCAAATATCCGGTCAGGGTTCTTCTTCGAGAGGTTATTGGAAGTGGAACCACCAATACAAGTTCGGAAAGACTTCGAAATTTATTGACAGCAACGGCGTTGAACACCGTGACGGTTATGCAATCACTGGTGACGACCCTGCTGCAACTAAATTAGTTGCAAAGTTGAACTGGGCATCTTCAATGCAGAGCCACAAAGCAGGTTCTACTGCTCTCTATACTGACCTTTGGAAAGCCGTGATTGGCGGCAACTCTATCACTCGCAATGCAAATTACAGCAAGTGTCGTATCTCCGTACACGAGCTGCCGTTCCTATACTTCGTCCGCGAGACAGAATTTTCAACTCCCGTGTTCTACGGACTGATGACGTTCGGTTCGGCTAAGGCCGATGAGCCGACTTTTGTTGGCTCGTATGATGTGTTCCCTGAATATATCATGCTTGAGGGTTCTGATAACGGTATGCCGCTGACTCTTCGCCAGGTACCTTGGATTGACGATGAAGTCGTATATAATGAAGAGGAAGAATATTTCGAATATGCTGACGCCGGAAACCTGGACTTCGATGGCGGAAATATTGACAATTATACGATATATCGTGATGCTTATACGTTCACTTATCTGCACTCTCCGTTCCTTGTACCTTTCAACGGTGATTTGACTGCGCTCAACAATCTCGTCGGGGCAAATGCAGCAAATCAGTATTGGAACACTTCTAACGGTGATGTGTACCGTTATGACTGGAGAAGCCAGACCTGGGTCAACGGCGGTGTCATAAGAACGAAAGATTATATCTATCACCTTACTACACAGGAAGATGTAGATGAGGGTCGTGCAGATTATGTCGGCGAATTGGTCGTTGACCAATATCCGGAGTACAGTGTTTTGAACTTGGTTGCACAAACCGGTATTTCACTTTCCGGCAGTGCAGAGACGCTCAATATTCGCTTCATCGAATGGCGTGTGCAACACTTCAAAGATAACATCGCAACGTATTATAACGTGAACGATACGCTCTATAATATGGCGTTTGTGAAGATGATTGCTGCATCAGATAACTGGTGTAAAAATACTTACGAATACGTCGATCCTCGCACGATGAAAATCTGCTGGTTGAACGACGACCTTGATACAATTTTCCTGACAGATAACGTCGGTCGTAAGACTAAGCCATACTACGTCGAAGAACACGATATGAACGGTGACCAGGCTTACTTCAACGGCTCAGATAACGTCTTCTTCAACCTTATGGAAATGGCGTTCAAGACCGAATATCGTGCCATGATGAGAACGATGCTCAACACAATGGGGTCAAATGAGTTTGGCGGTTCGGTTGCTAACTGTATGGACAGATATTTCTTCTATATCCAGAAGTATTTCCCTGCCGTTGCATACAATGAGACTGCCCGACTGCTCTATGAAGAAGCATCAGTTGCTCAGGCTGAGGGTCGTTATACAAACGGTACACCCGCAATCTCTCAGTCGTTAGGTGACCAATACCAGGCTGAGTTAGGCTTCTGGAGAAAGCGTGAACCGTATCTGCAATCTTGGGCCGCAGCCGTACCGTTTGCAGTCCGCTCGACCGGCTCGTTAGGCTTCCGCTCGATGCTGACGACTGACTCTCAGCGTCCTTCTTACTCTTTCCAGTTGACACCTTATCAGTGGCTCTATCCTAAAGTCGGTATCGGTCAGACGCTTGGTACTGATAATCAGCGAGTTACGGCTCTTACTGAATATAATACAATCAGTTTGACTACTGACGGAAATACGGACTCGTTCATCTACGGTGCAGATTATTATTTGAACTTCGGTGAATTTGGCGGACACTCTATCGGCGAGGCATTCAATCTCTCCGGCGCCCGCTTGCTTGAGTTCTCTGCGGACTCTCGAAAAGTAGGCTCATACCAGTTCCGCCCGACTTCTATGACCGTTGCTTGCCCTGTATTGCGTAAACTGTCAATCTACGGTTGCTCTACGCTTCGCGGTGTTCTCGACCTGAGTTCAAGTGTTAAACTTACACAAGTTGACTGCCGCGGTACCGGACTTTCTTCAGTAGTGTTCCCCCGTACGGAGACTCTGACCGATATTTACATCGGTGACGTCGTATCTTTGAACATCACGGGCGTGCCTAATTTGACTAACTTCGTGACCAGCGGTACAAGCAATCTGACTTCGCTGACGACTGACTCTCCAATGGTCATCGAATATTATATCGAGCGTCCGGACATCTCTGGCATCCAGGAGATTCATTTGAATAACGTTAATCTCGATTTGACTTCTCAGTCAACTACTGTATCGGATAATATGTACACTCTGCTGACTCGTCAGAACTCTACTGCAAGTGGCCGAGTTTATCTCAACAAAAAGTTGACTCTCGCAGAGCAGCAAGCCCTGACTCAGAAGTACGGAAATATTGACAATGTGTCAAATTCACTCTACGTTGAATATATCATCGAGACTCAGGATACTCTCGTTATCACCGGTGACAGCGAAATCACTCAAACTAAGAGCAAGATTTACTCAGTTGCTTATAACGGCAACGATATACGCTCTTATCAGTGGAGCGTCCAGAACGGCAGTTATCAGTTGATTAACGACTACACTGTCCGTGTAGTTGCGGATGCAGATAATACTGATGATATTATCGTCACTTGCACTGTGACCCGCCTGAGAAATACGGACGTCGTGGCAATCAAGACGATTGATGTTATAGCCTATATACCTATCAGCGAAATCGACTTAGGAGCGGACGTCAATTATTATCGCCCTGGACAGTACACAATACCCGTAAGTTATCTCCCCAGCCGTATCACGGTAGATATTCTGCCAGAAGATATTGTTGCTTCGCTGACCGGCGTAGGTACAAACGTAGTGATTGACTCGGCTGATTTGCAGCAAGTAGTTTTGACTACGACCGAACCCGCTCAGGATATTCACGGTACACTCAAACTCCGTGCAACCGATATTGACGGGAACTTCGCTGAAGATACAATCAACATCAATGTTTGGAAGACTGTTGCGATTGGCAATGTGACCGGTACCGGCGTAAACGAGAACACCGTTAATTATGGCAATCTCGCTCCCGGAAATAACGACTTCTCAAGTTCAAATATCATACAGAGCGCAGCAACTACGTTCACGCTTTCGATGACAGTTCCAGCCGGATATTCTATCGGCTCCGTATCTTCGTCCAATAATAAAGTTATTGTTAGCGGAAATACTGAGAACACAATCACGTTCACTTGTACGGACGTTGCCGCTCAAACTACTAACATCACGATACCGCTCGTTAACGATGTGACTGGAAATATCCAGAACTACGTGATGCAGGGCGTCAAGGTGAAAAGAAATATCTACATCGGTACAGTGACCGCTGACACAATCAACTGGCGCGTCGGCGAGGGTACAATCCGTATAAACTACTCTGTTGCTCCCGCTAACTACAATGTTGCAATCGACCACGTAGTTTGCACTGCGGACAATAATTTGTCAAATTATTTGACTTACCAGAGCCAGGGAGACGGGTATGTGACTTACAGTGTCACTAACACCAATATCGACAATTATGTTGCCGGTACAATCGACGTGAACGTAGTTGACGTGAACGGACACTCGCATCACGGTACAGCCAATGTGACCCTGTGGAACGTGTTAGGAATCAACATCACGTTTGCCGGAGAGAACACAAAAACAGTGACCGTAGCAGAGAATAGTTCATCTTCAGCGTCCGCTTTAGGCGAGTTCCAATTCACCGGAGCAAGATTCACAATCAATCCTGGTACACATGACGGGTACACGATGACCGCTTGTACGGTGACCGCTGAGGGTAGCCAGCAAAGCGTAAGTATGGCCGGGGGTATCGCAACAGTGACACTTTCTGCGGCTAATACCGGCGTTATGAGTGCAGTCGTCACGATGAAGAATAACTCGACTAACGAAAATTATACTTACACCGTAAGTTCACTCTCTTACCGCAATCACGTTTACGTCAATGCCCTGACAACCAATAATTATAACTGGTACGGCGGAACTACGAATGAACTGACTCTTACCTGGACATATGCACCTTCGAATAACAATGCAACGACTACGACTACTGTACAGTTGAGCAGCAACTTGTCTCAATATATGACGTTGAAGTCAAAGACTCCTTCTGACAGTCCGGTAGTTGACCAGAATATCACTGCTGGTTCGGCAACTTATACGATAACCAATCCGGCAACGTCTCGTGTTGCTGGTACATACACGGTCAGCGTGACGACCAATGGCCAAACTTACACTTCGCAGGGAAATATCGTATTGTGGGCCGATACAGGCCTATACGCTCGTTTCACCGGCGAAGTAGTGACAGAGTACAGCAATATCAAAGTTGCCGATAACAATCTGTCAGCAAAGCCATACGTTGAATATCTCAGCGGTAGTCCGTTTGTCTTCAGGTTCGGCGGATTTGACCCGCAGTATTGGAGCGTTTATAACGCAACGATTGCATCGGGTACAGGTATAACTGCACTGACTCCGCAGACTGCACCCTCTGGCGCAAACTACAAGGATTTCAATATGACGTTCGGCTCAACCGGTACGTCCAGCATCAACGTGTCTCTGTACAATGGCCAAACAGGTGAATATCTTGTGTATCGTTTGAACAACATCCGTGTAAGACAGAATATCTACATCAACTCTATCTCTTTCGAAGAGAGTTCATACACGCACGATAAGACCGGTCAATTCACGGTAAATTATTCTTACGGTCCAGGCAATTATAACGTCCAGCCCGTACAGTTCACCGCTTCTATCAGCGGAGCCGCAGCATCTTACGCAAGTGTTGCTTCTGTGACTAACGGTCGATGTGTAGTGAACGTCCATACCGCGGCTGATAATACCGTGAAAAACGGCGTATTGACTGTCAATATCACTGATGAAAAAGATAATGTTATAACTAACACTGTCAACTTCTCTCTAACTAACAATATCACTAAGGTATTGTTTGACGGGCGTGAAAATGTGATTGACAAGCCAATGGTTCCGGGTACATATTATGATGTTGCAATCTCCGTATTGCCCGCAGATACGACTCAGACGTCCTGGAGCATCGTTGCACTGACTGATCTCTCAAGCGATTTCACTCAAATCGCCAGCGGCAACAATCATACTTTGCGCTTCAAAGTTAACTCCGATGTAACCGGCGAGACAGTTACTGATGATGCCGTATTGACTCTTCAAAACTCTGCGGTATCAAGTGTACCGGTAAGCATCACTGCACATATCGTGTCTAACGGATACATCGAAGTGAAAGGTGCTTTTGACACGGCCCCGTATGCATATCCGCAGTTGACTTTGGTTGACCGCCCATGGGAGGATAACTACAAACACGAGCACGATGCAGTGACGATGAGTTACCTCGGCGCAACGATGACCATAAACGGAGAAACAGAAACTCGCGAGGGTGGTACATTTGATCCAATCACTTCATTCTCCGGAAATAACGAAGTATGGAGAATTACAAATACAAGCACCGGTACCGGTATTGCGGCAACGTTGAACATCCACACGACCTGGATATACGACGAAGATTACGACGAATAGACTAATCCGGACGCTGTCACTACATACGACGACTTCTTTATGTATGACGGTACTCGCGGTACACGAGATACAACCGAAACTTTCAATTTCGATCTCCCGTCAGATGGTTATACGATGAGAGTTAATCTGGCAACGCCGGATAATGTAGTTGACTACCAGTTCGGATACGAAGACAGATCTGTCGTCAAAGCAAGAGAATGGGCGGTAAAATATTTTAACGGAACAAAATGGTACACTGATGGACAAAATCAACTCGTTGACAACCAGATTTACAATAATTCAGTGAACAATATCTCAAGCGTCAAATTCGTGAACTGCGTATTTGACAAGCCGGTGATGTGTTATGTGCCGATTAAGAATATCGAGTTCGTCAACTGTATCATCAACTGCTCTTCTCCTGTCATCTTCAAAATCAGAAATGATAACTCAAGCGGAGGCGAGTACAACAAAGTCGTCGAGATGAACGTCAAATACAATAACTGTGAAATCACTGTATCTGACTTCGCCGATACAAATATGAGAACATTTATGTTCTACACATATACTTGGAACGACCAGGCTGAAGATTATGACTACGCACTGCCAATCGCAAACACTGTTGATTGCACTGTTCATTTCAACTACGGAAATGTAAAAATAACTGATGCTGCATACGCAACTCTCAATAATGAGCATACGTTATCTGAACTTCCGCAGGGTTCTTCCGTGAAATATCTGCCCGGTATCACTGAGCATGGCCTCGAATATCTGCGCAAGCAATGGGGTACCAATGCAACATATATTGTGAAAAATGAGAACCAGGAGACTCCGTTCTGGATCCAGATTGGACAGATTGTCGGTACCGGCGGTACAATCTATCGCAATACATCGACAAAATATCCGGCAAATATAAGATACAATATCAACAGCGATGATTTCTCAGAGTCAACTGTGTTGACTACACTCGCTGCATCGACGTTGAATACCGGAGATAAAGTATATTTCTGGGGCGATTTGAATACAGTTGCTCAAGGAACTAATTCATCTTATGATTGTCCGATTGCATTCGGTTTTACAAGTAGCAATGTTTCTGGTCACCCCATCGGTTCGGTTTTGGTTAACGGATTCAAGACTGTCGCAATCGGCGGAAATGTGATGAGTTTGTACTATATGGATGATTTTGATTCACACGACACAGTTGATTCAAACAGAAATTGGGCAGATTTCTTCAAAATCGATAGTTATAGAATATGTCATTGGCTGACAGATGCAAGCAAATTCTATATTTGCCCCAATTTGAAATACGGTTCGTATTTCAGCGGCCATTATGCATTAGTTAGTCCTCCTGATTTCAGCCATATAACATCTGTTAATTTATCTTCACAATTCAAAAGTATGTTCAGCGAATGTACGGCTCTGGTCAACTGTCCGAATCTGAGCAACATCACGACAGTTGGTTATGAAGGTATGAAGAGTATGTTCCAGGGATGTACGTCACTGACTCAGTGTCCGGATTTGAGAAACATAACTAATTTAACAAGTTATGATTCATGTATGTCCATGTTCGAGGGATGCACGTCACTGACTCAAGCAATATTGCCGTACAGAGTTAGTTTGAATGGCTCTTCTATGAGAAGAATGTTCTTCGGATGCACGTCGATAACTTCTACGACAGAATGCAATGTTTTGTCGTTGGCTATAGACTCTATGGGTGAAATGTTTGCGAATTGCAGCAATCTTGAGACGAGCCTCGTCAAGATAGACAATCCGGCAAATACTTCCGGCTATAGTAATATTTCACATTCTTATTATGTGTTTAATACAGAAACTAAAGAAGTGACTACAAAAAGCGATTACGGCAGTTATACCCAAGGTCCGTTTAGTTTCATGTATTATAACTGTAGAAGTTTGACGTCAGTTCCGCCAATGAAATCGTATTATTCTGTTGGTCAAAGAAATTAGCCAAAATATGCTCAAGTTAGTGATTTGTTTATCTTTAACCAAATGTTTATAAATTGCACTTCGCTTAGAGAAATATCAATAATTTTCACTGAGGCAAATATCAATTATGCTTATTTTAGTCATAGTTATATGATTATCGGAGACAACGAAAAAATTTTTATCTCTTATGGTTGTACAGCGCTTGATACACTTTCGATTGTCATCAATAGTTCGAAGAATCCAGTTCTAAGGACTGACAAATATCTGTATTTCTTCGACCCGGTAGATACGTTGACTCTTGGCAACATCAATCAGTATTGCAGTGTCGTATTAGAAGATATGGACGATAATATGACGATTGTTGTTAAAGATAATACAAACAATATCACCGGTATCCCTGATACAGCAACTATTGAATATATATTAAATTAAACCAAGAAACGTTAAATATGTTTACTTATAATAACAAAGTTTACGGAGATGCTGGTTACTACGTTAGTGATTCAAAGAGAGCAGGCTTCTGCCTGGCTCTCGATGAGTCCGTTGAATATACTGAGCATCCATTGACCGGAGAAGTCGAGAAGATAAGTGACTCTCTCTTCAAACTCAGCGGTAAGTTTTACTTCAACGTTTACGACCCTGAGAACATCAAACGTGATTTGATTAAACTGTTATACGATAACGATGAACAGATTGCGATTATGCTCAATCAACCTAACTCAGATTATGGTCAGGAAATGTATGATAAGATGCAAGCCTGGAGAGACTACTTAGGTCAGATTACTAAACAGATAAAGCAAGAACTATCAGCAAACGTTGAGTGATTTGAATAATAAGAAAGTGATTATTTTTTCGAAGAAGCAGTATGAAAGTACCGCTTCTTTTTATTAACTCATTTTAAGCCATTTTAAGCGTGTTTAACAGTTGAGATGAATAATCTTTCATCTTAGGTAAGAAATGCTCCCAGAAGGCTTTATTTGAAGCCGTAGATTAAAATACGGACGTTCAGTTGAACGTCCATACAAATAAACAAGAACAAAATTTCAATTTATTATGTTATCTTACGAATAAACTAATCCAATTTGGTAAGGAACTGATTTCGGTTTAGTACACCAATCTTATGAAGTAAGATTTCATCTTTGTAAAGAAATATGATGCTTGGTACTTTATTAGAAATAAGTTCACTGTACCTATCAAACGGTTCATCAAGTTGATCAATTTGAATAAGAAAAGTGTATCTTCTATACTTGTCGTCCGAAATAACATCTTTTATCAGATTTGAATATCCAATACAGAAATCACAGTTCTCATCTACAATAAGTATGATGATTAACTTGTTTGCATTCTGCTTCAACTTTTGTTCAAATATCTGATTGTTCATAACCTATTTATTTGCCGGTACCCGGCGGAGATAATGGCAATATGGATATTCAGATTAGGATGGATGAGGGAGGAGCGTTTACGGCGCCGCCAAACGCCCCCATTGGGGCTGGCGCCGTGAAAAACGCGAACTCCCCTCTCTACTGTACCCCGCGCCCCTATTGGGGCAAGCCGGGGCAGTAGAGTATGTATAGAATGTATTACCGGACTTTTTAACACATTTTTTAACACATTTTTTAACACATATTTTTAACACATTTTGGTATGTGATAAAAACTCCCGTAATATTACCGGACTTTTTAACACATTTTTATTTACCTAATATCAGAGTCCAAAATAAACCAAAAATCATATTTCGATGTATAATAATTAGAGAAGTTGATTTTGACCGATTTTAATCGTGATAAATAGAATAGCGGACTCAGAGATAAATAGATTTGAGACCCGCTCTCAAAAATTAAAATTTAACAGTTATACACAAGATGATCCTAAAAGATTATTTGAATTATGACCGGACTTCTGGAACAGTCCAATCAGCGCAAGAAAAAATCCGCGCAACATTAAAGCAACTGACTGAAGATTTCTCTAATCCGGAAATCAAACCAGCAGATTTGTACACTACTTATTTTGGTTCAAGCAACGGATTGATGAAGAACATCAGCCATTTACTCGCAACAGGTTATCAACTCGACTACAAAGTTGGCAACAAAATCTCTACGTTCTATATTTCCAAACTGAGAGATTTCTCGCTTGCGAGTTATCTTACAACGAAGTATAAGAAGAAGGATCTGGTGAACCAGCATAATATGTACGTCCGCTTACGTCAATATAATAGAGACGAATATTGGATGATTTGCAAGTTGACTGCTGCGATGCTCATCAACAAATACGGAGAGAAGTCTCTTTATTCTGAGCATATTCTATTTCAATGTATATGCAATCTATTTTACTCTTTCCAGGTTTATGCACTCGACGCTTATCTCGTCAATCTCGACGATGTAGTTCTTTTTTACCAGCATTTAATCAATAACACTACCGTAGAAGAGTTGAACGACCTGGCAGTCCAATACGGCTTCAGGGTTCTCGACAATGTACCCGGAGAAGAAGAGATAAGAAATATCGGACGTCCTAAACTCGCTAAACCGGAGACTCGTGAAGAGGTTCTTGCACTGTTCGGAGAAGATGAAGATATTTCTACGATGAGACAGAAAGATATTATCGCAAGAATACAGAAATGGTATCCGAACTTATCCGTTATGTCAATCCGGCTTCAGTTATCGAAGTTAGGTATGACGAAGAAGAAGTATGAGCGCAAAGACTACAAAGAAATCCGTGTTGAACACTTCAACGACTTACACGACCATTTGGATGAACTCGACCGTTCAATCAACGGAGCAGCAGCGGACGTCCTGGCAACGATTGACGGGTACAATCTCAAACTTATGCAAATCCTCGACGACCAGGCTGACAAGTCCAGCATCGACGCAAACTCTATTCGTCTCTACTTACAATCTATTGAAGCAAAATTAAACAAACTGAGCGGAGAAGATGTAGAAGATAATTGACAATATTTTTCACGAAGACTGCCTTGTCGGGATGAGCAAGATACCTGACAAGTCAGTCGATTTGGTTATATGTGATTTGCCGTATGGCAAACTGACTCATTTAGGCTGGGATCTCCCGATTGATTTTACTCAGTTATGGCAGCAGTATAACCGTATCTGCAAAGATAACGCAGCCGTATTATTATTCGGTGTCGAGCCTTTTACGTCCGCTGTAGTGATGAGCAACGTCAAAAACTACAGATAGAAGTTAACTTGGCTCAAGAATATGCCTGGCAACTGCTTGAACGCTAAGAAGCAGTTTATGAATTGGACTGAAGACATTGTCGTATTTTATCGTCATCTCCCGACGTTCAACCCGCAGTTCTGGAACAACGGTAAGAAGCGGACACGTTATATCACGACCAATATCAATCAAAACGCTTAGGTTATGGCAAAGAACGGACGTAAGGAGGGTTATACTTACTACTGCGGCGGTGACCGTTCATATCCGCTTACTGTATTGAAGTTCGGCTCGTGTCCGCCAAACAAACGCAAATATCATCACCCGACTCAGAAGCCCGTTGACTTGATACGTTATCTTATCCGTACATATTCAAACCCCGGAGACGTAGTGTTAGATAACTGTATGGGGAGCGGCTCAACTGCCATTGCTGCAATACGTGAACAGAGACACTACATCGGCTTTGAACTCGATGATTATTATTATGAGATGTGTATGCAGCGTATTGCGGACGAAGAGAACTATATCGAAGAGAAGAAAAAAGAACCCGTGCAGAATACGTTATTCTGACGTCCGGATAAATAGAGTGTATGATGAATCTCAGCAAACATTTCAATTTGGACGAGTTTGTCAAATCCGCAACTGCAACCAGGAAAAATATTGACAATACGCCTGACGAGAAGAGCCTAAGCAACATCCAGGCTATTGTCGA